>Ga0256404_1000219_pt1 | contig 144476 bp, 117 predicted proteins | sample RumenRJG_01DNA_FD_185990 | JGI IMG/M metagenome (GOLD analysis project Ga0256404, IMG submission 185990) | Bovine rumen microbial communities from Lethbridge, Alberta, Canada - RJG_01 | ecosystem: Host-associated > Mammals > Digestive system > Stomach > Rumen | place: Canada: Alberta... | reverse complement strand
CATCGCGCTTTGCTGCATCTACGGCATCAAAGTCTTTGGTCTCAACATACTTTTTGACGGCTTGCGGCATTCCTCCAACTATCATATAGAGACGGAAAGCATCCATTGCCTGACGATGGAAAGCCTGTCCCATAGGTTTTCTCTCTACATACATTTTTCGTATCAAGTCCTTTAGCATATCATTACCTGTAGCCCAAAGAAACTCTTCAAAGTCCATCGGGTACATCTGAATAGAACGTTCTTCCGATGGGAGCACAATGCCTTGCGTGTTTTTCTTGATACTTACCAAAGAGCCCGTCTCAATGTAGTCATACCTTCTGTCGGCCACCAGAAACTTGATGGCTGCTCTCGCTCTGGGGCATAACTGAATCTCATCAAGGATAATGAGCGACTTGCGCTCATGGAGCCTTACTTTATAGTGTTGGCTCAGATAGAGGAACAACGTATCGAGGTCTTCCAGATAGAGGTCGAACCAATCTCTGACCATCTGGGGAGCCTTATTGAAGTCGATGAGAATGTACGACTCATACTCATTCTTGGCGAATTCCTCTACGATATAACTCTTCCCGATGCGTCGCGCTCCTTCTACGAGTAGTGCCACCTCACCGTTTCTTTTCTCCTTCCAATCAAGGAGTTGCTGATATATTTTACGCTTCATAATGATGCCATCCGCACCTTTCAGAGATTTCTGCTTTGCCATATTTTACACCTTTTTGAGATTTTAGACGGTGTAAATATACACCTTTTTGAGATTTTCTGCAATAGTTTTGACGAAAAAACACGAGAACCGTTTTCGTTAGCCACCAGATACATTCTTTCAAAACCTATAATTTAGCAGAAGTAAAAGGGCGGTTTAGCGGAAGTAAACCCATCGTTTAGCGGAAGCTGACGCCAAGATTCTCATGAGAATTTAGATTTGAGCGATATTTAGAACTATTTCTATAAGCCATTAATTTATCATTATTATTCCCTCGTGAGGTTTTTATTTTTCCCTCGTGAGGAAAAAATATTTCCCTTTTGCAAATACTCAAATTAGGTCTTCACTCTTCACAGACACGACATATCTCACTGATTAATAACAGATTATTAGCGTGAAGAGGCAACTTGCCTCTTCACATCCCTTCACGCCTCATCACACCTTTGCCATTTGCTGATTTAGGTTGACTAAACCGAAAATAACTTACTTTTTCGTGAAGACCTGTGAAGACTTGTGAAGACCTGAGATAGGTCTTCACGCAGATAAATCATTGTATAACAATGCGTTGAGCTGTCTATGTGAAGAGTGAAGACTTTTTTGCAATTTTCTCTTTTTCATGAGCCTTCAACTCATAGGTTTGCTCCCTGCATCCCTATGGTTATCAGCCTGGGAACCTATGGTTTGTAGCCTCCATTGATATAGAAATCAACCCTCAAACACATTACCAATGTCATGCCTTGCACATTACTAATGTCTATTTCATCACATTACTATTGTGAATTCTATTTGTTATTGTGAGAAAAATCCATATATTTGTATTGTTAATTCAATTTGATGACTTATGTTTTTTCAGAAGAATATTGTCAGGAAGTATGTGAGCACATTGCCAGCAGACGTTGTGGCCGATGCTTGGAGCAGCTATCAACAGTATTTCCTTGATGCCGACATACAGGCAAATATCCGCCAGAGCAAGGAAGAACAGTTCCAAGAAGGATTCCTGAGAGAATTATTTGTTAAAATATTGGGCTACACCCTCAACCCTTCGCCTGAATATAACCTTATCACTGAGCAGAAAAACGAGACCAATGCCAAGAAGGCCGATGGGGCCATCTTGCAGGAAGGCAACGTTATAGGTGTCATCGAATTGAAAGACCATAAGACCACCGATCTCTCCAAGATTGAGAACCAGGCTTTCGGCTACAAGAGCCAGCATCCCAAATGCCGATATGTCATTATCTCCAACTTTGAAAAGTTGCGCCTCTATCTCGACAATGCAACTTCTTACCGTGAGTGGGACCTCTTTAAGATAAAAGAGGATGATTTCAAGGAGCTCTTCCTTTGCCTTGCCTGGGCACAAGTGCAACAAGGCATTGCTCTACAACTGAAGCAAGAGTCTGTTTCTTCAGAAGACAAGATAACAAACGCTCTTTATAAAGATTATTCGCAATTCAAGCGAGTGCTATTTGCCGATATAGTGAAGCAAAACCCTACACCAGAAGGGCAGGATGAGCGCGAGTGGCAGTTGTTGTTGTTCAAGAAGACACAGAAGCTGCTCGACCGTCTGCTGTTTATTTTCTTTGCTGAAGATTGTGCCTTGCTGCCTCCTAATTCAATGGTGCAGATTATCGACCAATGGGAAAAGCTGAAGGAGATGGACGAATACCGTCCATTCTATGACCGTGTGAAGAAATATTTCGGCTATATGAATACGGGCTTCCAGGGCAAGAAGTATGAAATCTTTGCCTATAACGGTGGCCTGTTCAAACCAGATGAAGTGCTTGATAATATCAAGATTTCTGATGATTTGCTGGTGCAGCATACTCGCAAGTTATCGGAATATGACTTTGAGAGCGAGGTGGATGTCAACATTTTGGGCCATATCTTTGAGAATTCACTTTCTGAGATTGAAGAAGTAACGCAGCAAATTACTCAAGGCGAAGCTCCGCAAACTTCCAAGCGCAAGCAAGATGGCGTGTTCTACACACCTCAGTACATCACCAAATATATTGTGGAGAATACGGTAGGTCGGCTATGTGAGGAGAAGAAGCTGGAGTTGGGCATCCATGAAGAAGACTATACGCTTGAGAAACGCAAGCAGCTGCAAACCAAGCAGAAGTTGCTCGACAAGTTGTATAAGTATCGTGAATGGCTGTTGCAGATCACCATCCTCGACCCAGCTTGTGGTAGTGGTGCTTTCCTCAATGCAGCCCTGTCGTTCTTGATAAAGGAGCACGGACTGATTGATGAACTGGAGGCAAAAATATCCGATTCTTCACTGGTATTCCATGATATTGACAAGGATATTCTTGAAAACAACCTTTATGGTGTTGACATCAATGAGGAGAGTGTGGAGATTGCCCAGCTTTCATTGTGGCTTCGTACTGCTAAGCCTCATCGTAAGCTCAATTCCATGAACCAGAATATCAAATGTGGAAATTCATTGATTAGCGACCCTGCTATTGCTGGCGATAAGGCTTTCGATTGGCAGAAGGAGTTTCCAAAAGTCTTTGAGCGTGGTGGATTTGATGTCGTGATTGGTAATCCGCCGTATGTGAATGTAGAGAATATCTCAGTTAAAGATAAGGAATATTATAAGAAAAACTTTCAATCATTCTTTAAGCGAAGTGATCTGTTTTCTCTCTTTGTCGAACAAGGGCTTATCAGATTAGCAAAGCCTGAAGGTCAGGTATCTTTTATCATCCCATCAATTGTTCTCAATAACCTTTCATATCAGCTATTACGAGACTTGTTCCTTGACTACAATTGGTTACGCGAGGTAAGCTATGTGGGTGGTAATGTATTTTCTGACGCAACGGTTGATACATCAATTCTTGTTTTCGATAAAAGAGGTGCAGATTCAATTAATTTGCGACATGCAAAGGATTTCTTTAATGCTAAAGAAAGAACAGTAAAGTCTGGCTATTTCAAAGCTTTTAATAATGCTATAAGTATAAGTGAAGATAGCTCAGATGCTGTTGCAGATAAAATGTTCAATTCTGAATTTACCACAGTCGATGAACACTTTGCTGTTTTTCAGGGGATTGTAACAGGCAATAATGAGACCTATTTATTCTCATGTGACGATGAAGCTGCCCGAAAGGGGATAGAGATTTCTTTGCTACATCCCTTTGTTTTTGGCAGAGACATAGGTAAATGGGAAATGAGAACTTTAGAACATAAGGTTTTATATATAGATAAGAATTTTGATATTGAGAGTTATCCTTCTACAAAGGAATGGCTTCTTAGTTTTAAGGATACTCTTTCAAAGAGAAGAGAATGCTTGAAGGGCACTATACCTTGGTATTCTTTACAATGGCCTAGAGTAAAATCTGAGCTCGACATTCAAGAGAAAATTTTGATTCAAAGAACAAGGAATGAAAGCCTTAAGACAAGAATTGTTGCAACACTTGATAAAACGGGAGTTTATAGTGCTGAATCAATTATAAATGTTATTCCTAAAAATAACTTGGTGTCACTCTATTATTTTCTAGCCATTCTAAATTCAAGGTTATTAAACTATCTTTTTGCAACTAAATTTCTTAATCTAGCAGTTAAAGGAGAATATCTAAAACAAGTTCGATTCCCCAATCTATCTTTATATGACCAGCAACCCTTTATCGTTCTTGCCGACAAGATGCTATCATTGCATCAGCAATTGCAGGAGAAGCGTAGCAAGTTCTTAAGGAGGTTGAATGATAATTTTGAGGGAGTGAAAGTAACCACAGCCCTCCAAACCTTCGACCAACTGGACTTCAAGACATTCGTGGCAGAACTGAAGAAGCAGAAAATCAAGCTCTCTCTGGTGCAACAAGATGAATGGGAAGAATACTTCAATCAATACAAAGCTGCATGTAATGAAATCAGTACCCAGATAACCACAACTGACAACGAGATAGACCAACGTGTGTTTGATCTTTATGGGCTAACTCCAGAGGAACAGCAAATAGTAATGGGAGTAATATAAATATTTTTTACAAGTGGCATATGCAAAATTACCTCAGACGCTATAATGATTACCCATTTTACATAATGATGTGAACAAGGATAGCTATGATATACTTAAATAAATTCAGGTTGGTGCCTCAAAGCGAGGAAGAACAGTTTATAAACAGTTATAAACTTACTTGCTTTGATTCTTTCTATCCCTTTCTGTATTTCCCACAGCAGAAAGGTTTGTTAGATATTGAATTTGAAGAAATCACAATCTTCTGTGGTAGTAATGGCTCTGGCAAAAGTACACTTCTTAATATTATAGCAGAAAAGTTACAACTGAAACGAGAAACTTCATATAACAAGACTTCATTTTTCGACCCTTATATTGAGCGTTGCTGGTATGAGTTAAACATACATGATAAGGAGACAAAAAGGAAGGTGATGAGAACTTCAAGGATAATTACAAGTGATGATGTTTTCAAAAATATAATCGAAGTTAGGCGGAGGAATGAAAATCTTGATTTTAAGCGAGGGCTGATTTTTGATGAAAAACATGATATCTCTCGTTATGGTTGGCAAGGACCTCGAGGCTTCAATGCCGAAGACAGGGATAGCGTAAAAGCATATACGGACTATTTCAAGAAGTTTAAACAACCTACGTCGCAATATGTGAGAAGCAATGTCGGAGTGGATGAAAGGACATACTCAAATGGTGAAAACGGCTTTAAGTATTTTACGGATGCTATTCAACCTGGTGGCTTATATATTCTTGATGAACCAGAAAATTCTCTTTCTGCTGAAATGCAGCTAGAACTGGCTCAATTTATCCTTAGTATGGCAAGGTTTTATAATTGCCAGTTTGTGATGTCAACTCATAGCCCATTTATTCTGTCTATTCCTTTTGCTCGTATATATAATATGGATGAAACTCCTGTATCCACCTGCAAGTGGACAGAATTACCCAGTGTTAGGCTGTATCATGACTTTTTCAAAGACCATGCAGAGGAGTTTAATTAAAAGATGATGGAGTAACAATGAAAAGACTAACTACCATATTGGCATTTTTAACTATCTGCATCCAACTCTTTGCAGAGATACCTCTCAGCAAGGATGCTTTTTCTAGCAAGACAATTAATTTCCAAAACCTTGGAGACCGATATCTTCTTTATTTTTCCTCTTTAGATAATAATCCTAATATAGCCAATCATTCAGAGAAGCTGGTTTTGGTTTTTAACAATAGAGATTCTGTTTTTTTAGAAAAGAACGTGGCTTATTCTCATGTTATTGAATTTAGTGGTGATAATTATTCTTCCCATAATGCATTTGAGGTAAAGTCTATTTCTGCTTTGTTAAACAAAAGAATAACAAAAGTACTGATTCAATTGGATGATGGTTCATTTGAAACATATAACATTGCAGATGAGTACCAGAAAGAATTTAGTAATGGCATCAATAGAGAGATTTATGCAGCTAAAACAGAATATGATGAAGAATCTAGTGAAAGTAATTTGTTTTGGTGGTTTGTATATGGGACTATAGGGATCTTGTTGTTCGTTGCCATTGTGTACAAGTTATCTAATAAAACATCCAAAAGTAATGCAACTACAAATAAGTTGAAGCCGACTGTCAAATCAACTCCTCCTCAAGAAAGTGAGCCTAAAACGCTCATTGATCAGGGGCAGTATTATTATATTTGCAAGTATTCTAAAGAACTTCAAAAACTATTTAGGAAAATAAGTGAAGATAAAAAGTTTTTTGAGTTCTATCAACGACATGTATGTTGGAGCCGGGAAAGAAGGTATATCTTATTCAGAAGTTCTATATTTAGATTTGAGGGCTTTCTTTATCAAAGATCTACATCATTGCTTTGATGAAATGGGATATCGTTTTTTATATACTACCAAAACTGACGTAGGGCAATGTTTGTATGCCATTTGTTCTGCTTCTGGAATATCCTCATCTATCGCATCTATTTCATTTGATATGTTTGATAAAGAGATGAATAATGTAGATTATAAGGAGTTGGCAGAGGAAAGAGAATCTCTGGATTATTGGGAGAATATAGGCAATTTAGCTTTTCCATTGAAAGTTGATGACGAGTTTAAAATATCATCTTTACTTTTGTCATGTAATGGTAAAAATGAAGATGCTAAACAATATCTTTTCTTATTATGTAATCTTGTCTCTATCCTTGCAGAGGTTAATGGGGAACACAAAGAGCAAAAACAAGCGTTAATAGAAAGAATGAAAGATTCTGTTGAAAGAATGTCAGTAAATGAGTTAAATGGTCTTATCGGGCTTCAGTCAGTTAAGGAAGAAGTAGAAACGTTATCAAACTTTATTGTTATGCGTCAGAAACGCAAGGAAATGGGATTGTCTATGCCAGAAGTGAGCTACCATTGTGTATTTACTGGCAATCCTGGAACTGGTAAAACCACTGTTGCCAGAATATTGGCAGGGATTTTCCGCGATAAGGGAATATTGAAGAAAGGACATTTGGTGGAAACTGACCGCTCTGGTTTGGTGGCTGAATATGTGGGACAAACTGCTGTTAAGACCAATAAGATAATCGATAAAGCATTGGATGGGGTATTGTTCATCGACGAGGCATATTCGTTGATTGCCCAAGGCGAGGATTTCGGTCAAGAAGCTGTAGCCACCTTGTTGAAGCGTATGGAAGATGATAGGGACAGATTGATTGTTATTTTGGCTGGTTATACGGAAGAAATGGAAGAATTCATCAATTCCAATCCTGGTTTGCGAAGTCGTTTCAATCGCTATATCTTCTTCCCAGATTATTCAGCCGAAGAGTTGGCAGAGATATTCTTCTCAATGGCTAAGAAGCATGAATACACAATGTCGGATGAGGTAAAGCAATTCATTATAAATAAATTGGAAGATGTTGTAGCCAACAAGCCAAAGGATTTTGGCAATGCCCGTTATGTGAGAAATCTATTTGAGAGGGTAGTGCAGTCACAAGCAAACCGCTTGGCAAAAGAGAGTAACCTTTCTAAAGGCATGTTGACGGAAATCACAATAGATGATATAAAATAAACCGATTGTTACTCGTCATTGTTAGAAATACTCCCTGACCGCAAACTCAAACTATTCGATAGAATCCTAAAACAGTTCATTCTTTTTTGTTTATTTGCAAAATTCTCACTATGTTAGCATTTGATTTTGATTGAATATCACAACTTATACTTGTGATTTTAAATGAAAATCAATAGTGCCTACAAGGGTACTTATCTCTTGCGAATAAAAAACTGTAAAGAATATGAAGAAGTTATTGGTAATGTGTATGGCGATGATGGCGATGGGTTTTGCTGCTTGCTCGGAAGATGCAGAAAGCAAGCAGATTGAGAATGCTGTAAAGGCTTTGGTGAGTCAATATCCTGAGGCAACCTTGCAGGATGTATATAAAAGTTTCTATCAAGAACGTTTCGGGCCTGGGCACATGATTCCTAATGTGGAGAATGCTCGCAACTACCTGATGAGCGAGATGGAACAGGCAGCAGAAAACACAGGTGACTACTTTGAACCTACAGGTAGCGAGGGGAAGTATGTGAGAATATACCTCAATGCTGTATCTGACGGCAAGATTAGTACAGAACAATTACTGGATGCTTTCGTAGAAAGCGCCAACAACGTGGAGCCTCGCGCTGACAAATGGGCTGATCAATGGGCAAATATCGTGAAGGTGATAGAAGAGAAACAATTGCCCGTAAAGACGAATGATGAACTTAAACAATTGCTCAAGGAATGTAGCGAGCAGGACGAGGCAGTGCATCATAGCGAGGCATACAACCAAGTTTATCGCCCACACTATCGCATTGTGGAACGCAACATCTTCGAACAGCAACTGAAAAGATACTTGGTAAAATAGCTTTCCGCAAATTATTCATTGTTCTCGGATAATACAAGTAGCGCCCTTAACAAAATCCAATTAATTTGGTTTTGTATTTGTCTTTCATTATATTTGCATAAGAAAACCATGAATTGACTATGAACAAAATTATTATTACATTGACATTAGTAATGGCTGGATGGATGAACATCCAAGCCCAAACAAAGCATAGTGCCATGATGGACGGAGGAGGCTCCGGTCCTTATAAGGCTGTGATGATAGACGACGAAGGATTGCCTGGCTTCACCATTTATAAACCTGCGGACATCCAATCGGCGAGTAAGATAGAAGGCGCATTACCTGTTGTGCTTTTCGGAAATGGAGGATGCTACCGCAGTTCACAACCTTATGCCAAGTTCCTGACAGAGATTGCATCGTATGGTTATGTACTGATGGCAGTAGGTGAATGGCGCATTGAGCATGACCCTGATGAGGCAAAAGTGTGGGAGTTGGATGACGAGAAATCAACCTTGAAGACAGGTGATGCCAAATCGTTGGTAAACACTGCCTTGAACTGGTTGGAGAAGGAAAACCTGCGAGCAGGGAGCGAGTTCTACCAAACAGTGAACACTCAAAACGTTGCAGCTATGGGCTACTCTTGCGGAGGCATCCAGGCGCTGATTATGGGTACCCTTGGAGATGAGCGCATCAAGACGGTGGTAGGTATGAATACGGGTGCTTTCATCAATGGTGGTCCTTTGAACGGGATGATTACTAAAGATGACCTGCAAAAACTGACTACGCCCATTATTTATATGTTGGGAGGCGAGAAAGACGATGCGGCGCCTAACGGCAGAGATGATTTCAAGCGCATTAATCATGTGCCTGTGGTACTCGCCACCTATCCCAGTGTGGGACATGAAGCCACTTATCAGGAACACCAAGGTGGCGCATTCGGACAAATGGCAAGAACATGGCTCGACTACCGGTTAAAAGGTCAGAAGCAGTATGAGAACCTGTTCCGTTATAGTGACAAAGGCAATGACTTTGAGGGTTGGGAAATCACCCAAAAGGGCTTTGACAAAACAAAAACCATACGTCTCTACAACCAACCCATCAACAACAATGAAATAGTGAAGACTAATGACATTGGTGAGGTCGTAAATTACGAGAAGGTAAACGACCCTACCCTTACCATCAGTTTACCAGAAACCAGCAAGGCAACTGGAACTGCAGTAATCATCTGTCCCGGAGGAGCTTTGATATCTCTCTCCTGGCAAAGCGAATTTCAAGACATTGCCCGTTGGCTGAATGCCAGAGGCATAGCTGCCATAGGCCTGAAATACCGACTGAGAAACGGATTCCCTGACATGAGCAAGGTAGATACCAGCAAAGGTATGCCTCGCAGAATAACGGTCACTGAATTCGGAGAAATAAAGAATGCCAATACCAATCCATCTGTGCTGAAAGGTGGTGATCCTGAGATTGACAATGCGCTGAACGATGCTTTGGAGGCGATGAAGATTGTGAAAGCACACGCCAAAGAATGGCACATAGATGAAAACAAGATTGGCTTTATGGGCTATTCTGCCGGTGGAGGAGTGGTAGTAAATGCTACCGTAAAGGCTACACCAGAGTTGATGCCAGCCTTCCTATGCTCACTCTACGGCCCCGCTTTAGATGATGTGATGGTACCAAAGAATGCACCGAAACTGTTTATTGGCGTACATGCTGATCACCCCAGTGTGGCTGCTGGTTGTCTGGCTTTATTCATGGAATGGAAAAAAGCCGGAGTAGATGCTGAACTGCATATCTACGGCGACAAGACAGGTGGATTGTTTGGCGGAGGACCTCAAGCTGACAAAAATACTCCCAATGGCTCGTGGCAGGAAACTTTCTACAGCTGGCTCGTAGCTAATGGTTTTACGAATAAATAATAAAATTATATGAAATATGGGCAAAAAGGAAAAGAAAGCGGGTAAACGCATGAACAAAAAGCAGCTTACAGAGTTACTGATGGCACTGTTTCAACAGCATCCAACTGAAGAACTGCCACAGAAGTATATTTTCGACTCACTGAGGCTCACCACACATCCATTAAAGATGTTGTGCATGGAAATTATATACGATTTCATCGAAGATGACTTCATCAAGGAATCGAGCAAGCATCGCTATAAACTGAATAATCGAGGTATTGAGATGACGGGCACTTTCCACCGTAAGAAAAATGGAAAGAACACCTTTATCCCTGACGATGGGGGTGACCCTATTTTCATTGCCGAACGTAACTCGGCGCATGCCATGGATGGCGACAAGGTAAAGGTATCATTCTTCGCCAAGAGAAAACACCACATGATAGAAGCCGAAGTAGTGGAAATACTGGAACGCAGCAACGATACCTTCGTAGGAAGACTGAGCGTAAGCAAGCAGTATGCTTTCCTGCTTACTGAAAGTAGTCGACTTGCTAACGATATCTTCATTCCGAAAGACAAACTGAAAGGCGGTAAGGACGGCGATAAGGCTGTTGTCAAGGTAACAGAATGGCCTGATGAATTCAAGAATCCTATTGGTGAGGTGATTGATGTCTTAGGGCCTGTTGGCGACAACAATGCCGAGATGCATGCTATATTGGCAGAGTTCGGACTCCCCTACGTATATCCCAAGAAAGTGGTGGCTGCAGCAGAGAAGATTAGCACAGAGATACCTGAAGAAGAAATTGCCAAGCGAGAGGACTTCCGCAATGTGCTGACATTCACTTGCGATCCTGCCGATGCCAAGGATTTTGACGATGCGTTGTCTATCCGTAAGACTGAAAGCGGACTTTGGGAGGTGGGTGTGCATATAGCCGATGTGACTCACTATGTAGAGGAAGGTAGCATCATAGACAAGGAAGCGCTGAACAGGGCCACATCAGTCTATCTGGTGGATCGTACGATTCCTATGCTGCCTGAAAAGCTGTGCAACAACCTTTGTTCGCTGAGACCTGACGAAGACAAGTTGGCTTATTCTGTTATCTTCGAACTGGATGAGGATGCCTTTGTGAGGAATTCGCGCATCGTTCATACCGTAATCAGAAGCAATCGCCGTTTCTGCTATGAAGAGGTACAGGCTATCATCGAAAACCAAAAGGGCGAATATGCTGATGAGATTCTGGTGCTTGACAAGATGGCAAAGAAGTTGAGGGAGAGACGTTTCAAAAACGGAGCTGTCAACTTTGACCGTGTAGAGGTAAAATTCAACATCGACGAAAAGGGCAAACCTCTGAGTGTATATTTCAAGGAATCGAAAGATGCCAACAAACTGATAGAAGAGTTCATGCTGCTTGCCAACCGTACGGTGGCTGAGAGAATCGGAAAAGTGGGCAAAGATAAGAAAGCCAAGACATTTGTTTATCGAGTACACGACTTGCCTGATCCTGAGAAACTGGAGAACCTGTCGCAATTCATCTCTCGCTTTGGTTACAAACTCAGAACCAGTGGCAGCAGAAACGACATTACCAAATCGCTGAACAACTTGCTGAATGATGTGCATGGCAAGAAAGAGGAAAACCTCATTGAGACTATTTCCGTGCGTGCTATGATGAAAGCCTATTATAGCACCCATAACATCGGGCATTATGGTTTGGCATTCGACTATTATACTCATTTCACCTCACCTATTCGAAGGTATCCCGATATGATGGTGCATCGCTTATTAACGCACTATTTAGAGCAAGAAGGACGCAGTGCGAACCTGAAAAAGTATGAGAGCATGTGCGAACAATCAAGCAAGATGGAAGAGATTGCCGCTCAAGCCGAACGTGCTTCTATCAAGTATAAGCAGGTAGAATTCATGGCCGACAAGATAGGACAAGTGTTTGAGGGCGTGATTTCAGGCATCTGTGAATGGGGCATTTATGTAGAACTGAATGACAGCAAGTGCGAAGGCTTGGTGCCGATGCGTGATTTGGACGACGACTACTACGAATTCGATGAAAAAAACTATTGTTTGCGAGGACGCAGAGACCATCACGTTTATCAGTTGGGAGATGCGATGAAAGTGAAAGTTGCAAGAGCCGACTTGGAAAAGAAGCAGTTGGATTTTGAACTGGCATAAAAGAAGGTACTGAGTAAGACCCTTCCACCCTTCGGGTACCTCCCCTCACGAGGGGAGGAGTTTATAAAATAATAGCTCCCTGTTTGGGTACTATCTATTTGCCGAGGGGAGGAGCTGAATAATAATAGCTCCCTGTGTTTGGGTACTATCTATTTGCCGAGGGGAGGAGCTGAATAATAATAGCTCCCTGTGTTTGGGTACTATCTATTTGCCGAGGGGAGGAGCTGAATAATAATAGCTCCCTGTTTGGGTACTATCTATTTGCCGAGAGGAGGAGTTTATAAAATAATAGCTCCCTGTTTGGGGAGCTATTTATTTATTGAGTTGTAGATTAGTTATATGATTTATAGAGGATATTCCTCGAATGCATATAAAACGGTGGAGAGATAACGTTCACCGGTATCAGGCAACAGGGCAACAATGGTCTTACCCTTATTTTCCGGACGTTGAGCTAAGCGAACAGCTCCAGCCAAAGCAGCTCCTGAAGAGATGCCCACCAACAAGCCCTCGCTTTGAGCTACTTGACGACTTGCCAAGATGGCCTCATCATTCTCAATCGTCAGCACCTCATCTATTACAGCTGCATTAAAGTTGTCTGGAACAAAACCAGCTCCGATGCCCTGTATCTTATGTGGGCCTGACTTTCCGCCACTCAGTACTGGCGAACTGGCTGGCTCGACAGCTACTACCTTTACTTGTGGATTGTGCTGCTTCAAAGCAACACCAACGCCACTGACGGTGCCACCAGTACCTACACCGGCTACAAAAACATCTACCTTACCATCGGTATCACGCCATATTTCCTCACCAGTAGTCTTTACATGGATGGCAGGATTGGCAGGATTCTTGAATTGCTGGGGTATCCAGCTTCCAGGTGTACTTGCCTGCAATTCCTCAGCTTTGGCAATGGCCCCCTTCATACCTTCTGCACCAGGAGTAAGTACTACCTTGGCACCCAGCGCTTTCAGTAGGTTACGACGTTCGATGCTCATGGTATCAGGCATCGTAAGTATCAAATGATAACCTTTGGCAGATGAAACGAATGCCAAACCCACACCAGTATTACCACTTGTAGGTTCGATAATGGTAGCACCCGGTTGTAGAATTCCCTTAGCCTCAGCATCTTCAATCATAGCCAATGCCACACGGTCTTTCACGCTACCTGCAGGATTAAAATACTCGAGTTTTGCAATGATGGTTGCTTGCAAATTTTTTTTCTCATTGAAATTCTTCAGCTCTAAAAGTGGTGTGTTGCCCACTAACTCGGTAAGCTGTTTAGCAATTTTTGCCATAGTAGTTACGTTTAAATTGTTAATAATAAAGTTTTGTCGCAACAAAGATATGAATAATCCAATAAATAATCGTAACTTTGCACACTAAATATTTAAATATTTTATGCAGGCAGGCAATTTTTCAGAAACATTGGCTAACGTGGTAAGGGAACTGTCGGACAGCAAATCTTACCAAGGCTTGTTCCATCGCCACTCGGATGACAGTCCGCTTCCATCATCCAACACCATCCACACATTAGTGGAAGAGTTGAGGGTTCTGCTCTTTCCAGGTTACTTCGGAAATTCTGCGGTTAACAGTCGTACCATTACCTATCATATAGGCGTACATACTGAGAAAGCATACAACCTATTGAAAAGTCAGATTTTAGCAGGTCTCTGTTTCTATGATACCGATGAAGATAGCGGGTGTACTGATTGCCAACAAAAGGAAGCTGCTAAAATAGCTGTGGAGTTTTTGGCATCGTTGCCCGATTTGAGACGCATATTGGCTACTGATGTGGAAGCGATGTATAATGGAGATCCTGCTGCACACAACTATGGCGAGGTGATTTCGTGCTATCCTGCCATCAGAGCCATCACCAACTACCGAATAGCTCATCAATTGCTTACTTTAGGTGTTCCGTTGATTCCACGCATCATCACCGAGCAGGCGCATAGCGAAACGGGAATAGACATACACCCAGGAGCGCAAATTGGGCACAGTTTTGCCATCGACCACGGTACGGGTGTTGTAATCGGAGAGACATGTGTGATAGGCAACAATGTAAAATTGTATCAAGGTGTTACATTAGGTGCCAGAAGTTTTCCTTTGGATGCTGAAGGTAAACCTATCAAAGGAATTCCCCGTCACCCTATTCTGGAAGACAATGTGATTATCTACTCTAATGCTACTATCCTGGGGCGAATCACCATTGGTAAGGGTGCTACGGTAGGCGGTAACATCTGGGTGACAGAAGACGTGAGGCCTGGAGCCAGGATCACACAAAACCGTGCCAAAGAAATAGACAACTTTAAGAATTATGCAATATAACGAAAACTTTACTTTGATAGCCAAGACCTTCCAAGGGTTGGAAGAGGTATTGGCGAAAGAACTGACTGTATTAGGCGCTGAGAACGTGGAAATTGGCAAGCGCATGGTAAGCTTCACTGCTGATAAACGCATGATGTATCAGGCTAATTTCTCACTACATACTGCCCTACGCATCCTTAAGCCCATTAAGCAGTTTGAGGCCAATACTGCCGATGAGGTGTATGAGGCAGTTAAAGATGTAGAATGGGGAAACTTTCTGTCTGTAGGTCAGACTTTTGCCGTGGATGCTACGATACATAGCGAGCATTTTCGTCATTCCATGTATGTTAGCTACAAGGTAAAGGATGCCATAGCTGACTATTTCCGCGATAAAGAGGGCAAACGTCCAAGTGTCAGTGTAAAGAACCCTGACATCGTATTAAACATACATATCAATGATAACCAGTGTACGCTTTCTCTCGACTCGTCAGGAAATTCTTTGCACATTCGCGGTTATCGTTCCGAAACTGGCAAAGCACCTCTGAATGAAGTACTGGCAGCTGGTTTGATAATGATGACAGGATGGCAAGGAGAGACAGACTTCATTGATCCTATGTGTGGTTCAGGAACCCTGCCCATTGAGGCAGCCCTGATAGCCAAGAATATGGCTCCTGGTATTTTCAGAACACAGGGCTACGCATTCGAGAAGTGGCCCGACTTTGATGCTGAACTGTTGGAATCTATCTACAATGACGAGTCTAATGAAAGAGAGTTCGAGCACCATATCTATGCCTATGACATCGATCCTAAGATGGTGGCTACCACTCGAGGAAACGTCAAACGTGCCGGTATGTCACGCATCATAGATGTAGAGATGAGGGACATCAAGGATTTTGTGCAACCCACAGAGAAATCGGTGATGATTACTAACCCTCCTTACGGAGAGAGAATCTCATCAGACAATATACTGGAACTGTATGCCACTCTTGGTGAGCGACTGAAGCATGCGTTTGTAGGTGGACAGGCTTGGATATTGAGCTATCGTGATGAGTGTTTCGACCAGATTGGTTTGAAACCTACTCGCAAAATTGCCGTATTGAACGGTGATTTGGAGTGCTCCTTCAGAGAATATGAAATCTTTGAGGGCAAGTATGTGCAATTCCGTGAAGCTGGTGATGAACTGAGTAAAGATAAAGAGGAAAACAAGGAAGAAAAATCAAAAAAACATGTCAGTCATGGTAAATGGCTCACTCCTGAGCAACACCGATTGGCAGAACTGGAACGCTACGAAAAGGCTGAAGCAAAGAAGAAACGCATTGAAGAAGAGAAACTGCACCCCGAGCTGAGAGAGCAGCGTAAAAAAGAATCCCGCAAAGACGGTGAGAAAAAACCTTTCCGCAAAAATGGTGACAGGAAGTCCACTGGTGATAGAAAGCCGTTCCGTAAAGATGGTGAAGGCAAATCATTCCGCAAGGAAGGCGACAGAAAGCCTTCTGGCAATAGGAAGCCCTTCCGTAAGGATGGTGAAGGCAAGTCATCCCGCAAAGGCGGTGACAGAAAGCCTCGCAAAGAATCTTATCCCGAGCGTAAGAAGCGTGAAATGAAAGAAAAGGAATCATAATATCAAGGGGGGCGTTTTTGAGAACGCCCCTTTGATTTTATTAAAGAAAAAAATGATAATCCCTCTCTATAGGTCCCATGGATCGTTGATTAACGGACGATAACATCCAGCAAAATCACTCCATCCTTCAACAGATTCATAATCTGCTATACTACTTTCAAGAACATAGACTTCTTTAATAGGAGAACCATCGAATACACCTTTTCCTAACATGGGAGGTTCGGGATTAGAACTACTGATATTAACAAGTTGGCTGCAATTACTAAAGGCATAATCACGTATTATCTCTAATTTTTCGGGAAGACGTAATCCTTCATGAGCAGTGTTAGCAAATGCGCTCTTGCCTATTTTACGCACCCCTTGAGGGATATTTACCCCAGCCAGCTCAACACAATCAGCGAAAGTATAATCTTCAATATCAGTCAGCCCTTCAGGCAGGCCTTTCTTAAATCCCCATAATTTTTTGCACCCTTGAAATGCACCTTTCCCGATAGCAGTAACAGAAAAAGGTACATCAAACACATCAAATTTGCAACCAGAGAAAGCCCATTCGCCAATCTCTTTAACCCCTGCACCTATGAATGTAATACCACTTGACAGGTCACAATTACGAAACGCCTCATTACCAATAGAAACAACATTATCCGGAATGGTAATCGTATGTAGGTTCACACATCCAGAAAACGCTTTCTCGTCAATAGCAGTCAGTCCTTTGAAGTTGACAAGTTCACCAAACTTCATTATCATGTCGTTATTTTGGAATACATTTCCTAACGAAGTGACAGCCAAAGCCTTATCAATAGTCAATATCCCGTCATGATTAGCATCAAAATTCTGCAGACAGATATACTCCACATTCTTATCAGCGAAAGCAATGATTTGCATAGGGTCAATCTTCTCATCTTTCTTACATGATGAAAATACAAGTGTAGCTGTCAGTACCAATAATAATTTTGTCTTCATTTATTCAAGATGTTTTGATTAATTCTGTCACAAAGATAGCTATAATCTTTATTGAATTCACTATCTTTGCAAACAAAAATAGATTAAAATGATACGAAGGTTATTTAAAAAGTGGGGAATGTACATGATTGCAGTCCTTACGACAGTAAACCTTATGGCACAGGAACAGAAAAAACTCACTTTAGATGATTTGCTTCCAGGAGGTGAGACATATCACTTTGCGGAAAATATCTATGGTCTGCAATGGTGGGGTAACGTATTGGTAAAGCCTGATATCGACAGGATGGTGACCGTTGATTTGAAGAACGGTAAAGAAACCGAGTTGCTGACCATCGAGCAAGTATCTGCCCTATTGAGAAAAAACAATTTAGATGCAAATGTGCCTACTTTGCAAAATGTTCAGTTGTTATGGCCTGGTAAGACTCAGATGCTTATACGCACTCGAACAGGCTTATATGTCTTGGACTGGAAGAGTGAAGTTGTTGTGGCGAAGCAGGAGATGCCAAGAGGAGCGGCTAATGCCGATTTCAGTAGAGAGGGTTACAATCTTGCCTATACCATCAAGAACAACCTCTTTGTCAATGGCAAGCAATTGACGGATGAACCAGAAGGCATTGTTGTAGGCCAAAGCGTGCACCGCAATGAGTTCGGCATTAACAAGGGCACCTTCTGGAGTCCTAATGGTAATCTGCTTGCTTTTTACCGTATGGATGAAAGTATGGTAACCGAGTATCCTCTGGTAGATATTGATGCCCGTATAGCAGAACTTACTCCAATCCGCTATCCAATGGCTGGTATGACCTCCCACAAGGTTACTGTTGGCGTATATGAAGTAAAATCAGGTAAAACCATTTATCTCGATGCGGGTGACCCTACCGACCGCTATTTTACCAATATCAGTTGGGCTCCTGATGAGAAAAGCATCTGGCTCGTAGAGCTGAACCGTGATCAGAATCATGCTAAGTTATGCCAATACGATGCCCAGTCAGGTAAGTTGATGGGTGTGTTCTACGAAGAGGAACATCCTAAATATGTAGAACCTGAGAACCCTATCGTATTCTTGCCTTGGGATCAAAACAAATTCATTTATCAAAGCGAGCGTGATGGTTTCAATCATCTCTACCTGATGGATACACAGACAAGTGTTTATCCTGAGAAGCATAGTATAGGAAGTTCAACTTACAAGGAGTCTTTCAAGACTATTCAGTTGACAAAAGGTAACTGGTTGGTACAGGACATCTTGGGATTCAATGAGTCAAAAAAGGAAATCATCTATGCCTCTACAGAGGTATCCCCTTTGCAGACTAATATTTATAAGGTGAATGTCAAAACGGGTATAAAGACTACGCTGAATGACAGTGAGGGTGTTCATAGGGCACAGGTATCTGCTTCAGGCTCTTATCTGTTTGACATCTATGCCACTCCTTCCATTGCCCGCAAGATTGATGTATATGATACTACAGGAAAAGGGTTGGCTAAGGCCATCAACCTTTTGACGGCTGAAGATCCTTTAAAGGACTTTGTTTTGCCACAGATAGAAACGGGCACCATTAAAGCTGCTGATGGAGTGACCGACCTATATTATCGTATCATCAAGCCTATAAACTTCGATGCCAATAAGAAATATCCTGCTGTGACATATGTATATGGTGGTCCTCATGCACAAAACATCTCTGCTTCTATGCGTTATGGTGCTCGTGCTTGGGAACTTTACATGGCCAGCAAGGGTTATGTGATGTTCTGTTTAGACAACCGTGGTAGTGAAAACCGAGGATTGGTATTTGAGCAGGCTACCTTCCGTCACTTAGGTGTGGAAGAGACCAAGGATCAGCGCAAGGGTGCTGAGTTCCTGATGAAACTGCCCTATGTTGACAAGACCCGTATGGGTGTTCACGGATGGAGTTTTGGTGGACACATGGCTACCAGCATGATGTTACGCATGAATGACGTTTACCAAGTAGGTGTGGCAGGTGGACCAGTTATTGACTGGCAATGGTATGAGGTGATGTATGGAGAACGTTATATGGATACCCCGCAGACCAATCCAGAGGGGTATGCAGAAACCAACCTGCGGAGTTTGGCAAGAAACTTAAAGGGACATTTGCTGTTGGTGCATGGATACCAAGACGGAACTTGCGTACCTCAGCATACGTTGGGCTTTATCAAGGCTTGTGTAGATGCCAAAGTACAACCCGACCTCTTCCTATATCCTGGACACCAGCATGGTGTATCAGGCAAGGATGCCGTACATCTGTATGAAAAGATGACTCAATATTTTGAAGATAACCTCTAAAACTTAATAAGAAATGAAGATATTATTGTTAGGCTCAGGTGGACGTGAGCATGCGTTAGCATGGAAGATCGCACAAAGCAAAAAAGTAGAAAAGCTATATATTGCTCCTGGTAATGCAGGAACTACCCTTGTAGGCGAGAACGTAGCAATGAAAGCCACTGACTTTCCTGCTATCCGAGAGTTCGCACTGAAGAATGCCATTGATATGGTAGTGGTAGGTCCTGAAGATCTATTGGTAGAAGGGATCTATGACTACTTGAAAGGAGATGCCGAAACAGCCCATATCGCAGTTATTGGTCCTACGAAAGCAGGTGCCCAATTAGAAGGTAGCAAGGAATTCGCCAAGAGCTTTATGATGCGTCATAACATTCCTACTGCTCGTTACCTGAGTGTCACCTCTGCCAACTTGGAGGAAGGTCTGCATTTCTTAGAGCAGCTGGAGGCTCCCTACGTACTGAAAGCTGATGGTCTTTGCGCCGGAAAAGGAGTGCTGATATTACCCACCCTTGAGGAAGCCAAGAAAGAGCTGAAGGAAATGTTAGGTGGAATGTTTGGCGATGCCAGTTCTACCGTATTGATCGAAGAATTCTTAAGTGGTATAGAATGCTCCGTTTTCGTCTTGACGGATGGAGAACATTACAAGGTATTGCCTGTAGCCAAGGACTATAAGCGCATTGGTGAAGGCGACAAGGGCCTCAACACAGGTGGTATGGGTAGTGTGACTCCTGTTCCCTTTGCCGACGACACATTTATGAAGAAAGTGCGTACTCGCATCATCGAGCCTACTATTAATGGCTTGCGCGATGAGAACATACTTTATAAAGGCTTTATCTTCTTAGGTCTTATCAATGTAAAGGATAATCCTTATGTCATTGAATACAATTGTCGTATGGGTGATCCAGAAACCGAGAGCGTAATGCTTCGCACTAAGAGCGATTTAGTAGAGTTGTTTGAAGGTGTTGATGCCGGCAATCTCGACCAATATACCTTAGAGCATGACTCGCGTTGTGCCGCTTGTGTAATGCTGGTAAGTGGGGGTTATCCTGAAAAATACCAGAAAGGTTTTGAGATTAAGGGATTAGAGACTGCTGCAGAAACAGGAAGCATCATTTTCCATGCAGGAACAGCCCTCAAGGACGGCAAGACAGTTACTGCCGGTGGACGAGTTATTGCCGTTTGCTCATATGGAGAAACCCGTGAAGAAGCACTGAAGCAATGCTATTTTGCTGCCAGTATGATTGAATTCGAGAAAAAGTATAACAGAAGTGACATAGGCAAAGACCTTGGCTAAAACAATTCAAAAAGCGATTGTAACCAACCAACTGACACTAACAACAGGTATCATTGCATCTGTTGTCATGTGGACAGTGTGTTATATTGTACGCCCTATAGCTAACTTTGGAGAAACCATAGGGGCTTATGCTTTATACGCCCTTATTGGATACTTGCTGATAGTTATGAACAAGTCGTTTGCCATTATTCGGCTTAGGGCTTCTTTTCAAACAGTCATCTTCTTGATACTGACAGCGATAACCATAGAAATCCATATGTTCAATGTGGGTATTATCATGACTTTGTGTTGCTTATTCAGTATCTTGTTATTGTACAAAACCTTTCACGTTTCCTGGTCGGCAGGTTTGCTGTTCCATGCCTTTATCTTTTGGGGCATCGCAAGTCTTTTGGTTCCGAAAATCGTATGGCTCATTCCTTATATCTGGTACACCTGTTATGTGTTCGGCTCACTGAACACAAGGAGTTTTGTAGCCTCTGTGTTTGGATGGTCCATACCTATAGGAGGATATGCACTTTATGGTTACCTAACCAACCAAAGGATGGATATCATGGCAAAAGCAGCAGAGATTATAAGAGTAGAAAGCATCTCTTCTGTTAGCATAGAGTTATCTATAATCGTAATGCTATTCTTCTCGTTACTCATCTTTTTGGTGAGCGCTATCCACTTTCTCATGTTTGCTATGGATGAAAAAGTGCAGACACGCTGTTATCTCCAACATCTCACCGTAACCGTCACGGTGTTGTTTATAATCGTTTTCAGCTGTATATCCACCACCTTGCAACTCATGCCTTTGATATTGTCTGGTGTTAGTCTGCTATATGGACATTTCTCCACGCTTACTAATAGCAAGTGGTCGAATATATTCTTTGTCAGCACATTGCTCTGCCTGATACCCCTATTATTCATTAATCTGCTTTACTAAAATGGATGCATTTGTACAACTTATGACAGACTGGGGATACGTGGGTATGTTGCTCACAGCCTTTTTAGCAGGTAGTCTGATTCCTTTCAGTTCGGAGTTAGTACTGACTGGTCTGCTCTCCTTGGGACTGAACCCCATAGGCATTCTCATAGCTGCTACTATCGGCAATACGATGGGAGGCATGACTTGCTATTGGTTGGGTAGTTTAGGGAAAATGGAGTGGATAGAGAAATATTTCCATATCAAGGAAAAGCATGTGATAAAAGCTAAAAAATTCCTTCAGGGTAAGGGTGCCTGGATGGCATTCTTTGCCTTTCTTCCTTTTATTGGCGGACCTATAGCCGTTGCCTTAGGACTGATGCGAAGCAACCTGCCGATTACCATCACGGCTATGATCATTGGCAAAGCTGTGAGATACATCATCCTTATCGGTATCCTGCTCTCAATCTTTTAATGACAGAACAACAATAAGACAACTATAAAGACAGAATATAAAAATAGGATATGCAGAAGTTGCATATCCTATTTACTTATTATAAAACGATGTTTACTGGATCTTAGCAGCAAAGCCACCACCTGGAGCAAGATGAATTTGTAGCTTGCTTTCAGTTCTTTCATTCGTCAGCTTGAAATCGGAGCCCTTACGATCGGCATTCACACCATCCTTGAAGAGCTGCATTTGCTTTCCACTGAGGAAAGACAAGTCGATGGTCAGGTCTCTTGGCTCACGATTTGTAATGCCACCCACATACCAAGTGTTGCCACTACGGCGTGCAGTCACGATATATTCACCCACCTTACCATCAATGATGCGTGTCTCATCCCATACGGTAGGGATTTCTGCGATGAAATCGGTACATTCTGGTTCCTTCAGGTAATTCGTAGGTGAATCACAAAGCATGTTAAGCGGAGAATCCAGTACCACATACAGACCTAACTGGTGGCAACGTGTACCCTGACTCATTGGCTCAGAGTTGAAAGGATGATAGTTCCTGATACCACCATTGAGCATAGCACCCTGGGTATAGTCCATCGGACCAGCTACCTGACGGATATAAGGAATGGTAACATCATACTTCAACTGGTCAGTGCCAGACTCCCATTTCATCTGTTCCAAACCATGCACACCCTCGAAGTTCACCACATTCGGATAAGTACGGTTCAAGCCAGAAGGTTTATAGGTTCCGTGGAAGTCTGCTAACATATGGTATTTAGCACAGGTAGCAGCCGCACGATACATAAACTCTGTCATCAGCTGGTCATCACGATCCATAAAGTCGATCTTGAAGCCCTTTACCCCCATGTCTGAGTAGTGTTTGCACACATTCTCCATGTCTCGGTTGAAAGCATAGTAGCCTGCCCACAGGATAATGCCCACTCCCTTCTGCTTGCCATATTCCACTATACCTTTGAGGTCAATTTCAGGGATGATCTGCAAGAGGTCAGCTTTGAGGTTTACTGCCCATCCTTCATCTAAGATAACATACTCGATGCCCTTTTGTGAGGCAAAATCAATGTAATATTTATAAGTCTCTGTATTGATACCAGCACGGAAATCCACGCCTCCAATGTTCCAGTCGTTCCACCAGTCCCACGCCACCTTGCCAGGTTTTACCCAACTATAGTCGGCTACCCTGCTCGGTTCGCCCAACTGATAGCCCAGCGTACTGGCAGCTATGTCTTTGTCTTCTTTTGCCACAATAGCAATTCGCCAAGGAAAAGTACGAGGACCATTGATCTTGGCAATGAAGTTCTCACCTTCGCTCACAGGCTCCTGTAACATATTGTGCCCACCTTGCTTCATGGTTTTTGGATAAGGAGCGTTGATACCCTGCATCTTGTCAGAACCTGTACCCAAGAGATAAAGACCTGGATAACTTTCAAGGTTAGTCTCAGTGATACAAACAACACCGTCGTCAGTCTTTACCATTACTGGTAAAAAAGTGAGACGATCTCTTTTCATATCTTTTACCTTATATTCACTATAAAGGTTTTCGAATGAGGATCCAAACTGAGCAGTGAAGTCACCAGCCTTGTAATCTTCACGGACATAGGAAGCTATTACGTCATCATCGTCATCAAAATCGAAAGCAGTGTTGTCTTTTTGAATGATAAACGGAGTCTTGCGAGTAGTGATCAAACGATAAGCAATACCATCGTTATAGGCACGAAATTCCACACCATAATCATCTTTAAACGTCAGTGTAAGCTCATTATATTTGTCACGCAATTGATTGGCACGATAGAAAGGAGAAGGAATCATCTGGTCAACCTTCTTTGTCTTCTTCGATTTCAGCTTAGGATTCGAGCCCCACACTTCGCCAGTAGTCAAAGTTACACCGATAGGTGAGTCATCCATCACCTCTTCCCCATCTAAAGAAATAGAATAAGTGAGCTGATTGTCCAATGAGATTTCAGCCGTCACCCTGCCATTGGGGGAGGTGATCTTAAATTCTTTTTGTGCCGATGCGCTCCAAGCAAAGCAGAGCGTCATTGCCACTAATGCAATTTTCTTCATAATATGAGCATTTTATTCGTTATCTAAAGAGTGACAGATGCTTGAGTTCATACGCTTCAGCTGAGCCTCATCGAGTTTAATGACCTTGCGATCATAGGTCATCAAACCGTTCACCTCAATCTCAACATCTGTAGTTTGTGTATATACAGCAGCTGAGAAGCCCTTAGGGATATAGTCCTTCAGCATCTGCGCATATTTCAGATATTCATCCGTTACCTCTTTTTCAGTATTGAACTGCACATAACCCCAGTTGCGGTCTGGTTCCCAAATATTCTCCTTTATAACTCGACCAATACCACCATATTCTCCCAATACATTTACGCGAGAGCCATCATACAGATACATGTCTGGTTGTGGATAGTTGTGCAAGTCAAGAATATCACCCACAGGATAGAAGTTTCCACCACTGGCAGGGTTCACCAAGCGAGAAGGGTCATACTGCTTGGTCCACTCAGTAATCTCCTGAGTCTTGAACTGCCCCCAAGCCTCATTGAAAGGCACCCATACAGAAATGCAAGGATAGCTGTAAAGGGCATCCATAATCTCTTCCCACTCTTTACGGTAGTTAGCTTCACTCTCTGCACTGCGATGCAGTTCAGTATCAGTAAAGTATTCTTTGTTCTGCCAACGAGGATTTCTATCTCCACTTGGCATATCCTGCCACAACAAGATACCCATCTGGTCGCAGTAGGTGTACCAGCGAGCAGGCTCTACCTTGATATGCTTGCGAATCATGTTGTATCCAAAATCTTTGGTCTTTTGGATATCATACTTCAATGCTTCGTCACTTGGAGCAGTATAGAGACCGTCAGGCCACCAACCCTGATCCAACGGACCATACATGAAGATAGGCTTATTGTTGAGTTGCAGACGCATAATACCATTCTTATCTTTACCGGCAGAAATCTTGCGCATAGCAGCATAGCTGTTTACCTTATCTACTTCAACACCATTTTTCAATAAACTTACCTTTACATTATAGAGGAATGGGGAATCAGGTGACCACAATTTGGCATCAGCAGGCATTTGTACCTGTACAGGCAGATTGTTTACAGAAGCACCTTCAGCCACTAATTTCTGACCATCAAACACACTAACCTTAGCCTGATAGCCTTTACCATTCAAACCTTCTGTCTGAACTTCAACTTGCAATTGATGGTTGTCGATATCAGGAGTAGTCTTCAGATTAGCAATGTGAGCTTCAGTCACAGGCTCCAGCCAAACAGTCTGCCAAATACCAGTCACCGGAGTGTACCAAATACCACTAGGATTATTCACCTGCTTGCCACGTGGTTGATAACCCTTGTCTGTAGGATCCCATACACGTACTGTCAACTGATTGGCACCACGAGCATTCAAAGCATCGGTAATATCCAAATAGAATGGAACATAACCTCCTGTATGAGAGCCTACACTCATATCGTTTACCCAAACATCTGCCTTCCAGTCAACAGCTCCGAAATGCAGCAACACACGTTTGCCTACCCAGGTTTTAGGCACATCAAAAGTGCGCTGATACCATAATTCTTCTGTTTCTTTTACACGCTTGGCAACACCTGAAAGCGAGGACTCTATGGCAAATGGCACAAGAATCTCACCATCCCAACTTTGAGGAGTCGCTTCACCCTTAGGTTTGATGGCATAGTTCCATAAACCATTCAAGTTTTTCCAATCAGACCTTTCCATAATGGGGCGTGGATACTCTGCCCACACATTTGCAGGAGTTACCTGTTCTGCCCATGTAGTCTTGATTTTATCACCAGCTGGCTTCCAGTTTTGAGCCAACGCACATACGGATGTCAATGCCAAAGTAGCCATCCAAAGCAATGTCTTTTCCATCGCAATTAGTTTTTAAGGTTCATTTATAACACAAAGATATGTAAAAAGCTATATATCTGCAAGTGTTTACTCTTTTAATTCTTCATTAGTAAGCCTAAGAAGCAATGCAGATATATGGATTTTGCAGTCCCTTTCGTTGCATATTTACTGGGAACGAGCTATATTTGTAGCGACAATACCTATAAAGTTTTTATTATGTATTTTAACTCTTATATAGTTTGCTTCGCAATAGCACTTTTAACTATGTGCACAAGTTGTAGTAATTCAATTGAACCACAGCAGCAGGCACATGACTTGTTTAAACAGAGCAAACAATATAAAAAGGATAAAGACGTAGAACAACAGATTTCGACGTTGCTGCAAGCTTATCAGTTGCTGCCACAATTTGACGAACCGGCCTTTGCCTCACAAGTATGCCAGACATTGGGTAATGCATATATGTATCGTGACCTTTATGTCGAGTCTTTGCATTATAACAGAGAAGCAATTGCTTATGCCTTGTTAGAAAAACCTCAAGGCAAACGATTATCATTAGCTTATTCAGAGTTAGGCAGGACATTTGCTGAACTCAATGAGGTTGACAGTGCGTTTTTGTTTTTTGAGAAAGCGCTGAATCAGGCCAAATTGCTAAAAGACAGCTTTGATATCATCTGCCCAGCCTCCTTAACAAACTTTAGGTATAGGATAGCGTAGTATTTAGAGAAAAAATAGTATCTTTGCAGCCCTAAAATCAAGATTGATAGATTTTTAATGAAGACTTTCGAAGAATTGGGCGTTTCGGCTGACATTTGCCGCGCCATTTATGAACTAGGGTTCGTTAACCCTATGCCTGTACAGGAGGAAGTTATCCCTTATTTGCTGAGCGGTGACGCAGATGTCGTGGCGTTGGCACAGACGGGTACAGGCAAGACAGCAGCATTTGGACTGCCTGTGATACAAAAACTGGATGTGGGCCAAAGAGTTCCACAGTCACTGATTCTTTGTCCTACCCGTGAACTCTGTCTCCAGATCGCTGGAGATTTGAAAGATTATTCCAAATATGTGGAAGGTGTCCATGTACTACCTGTATATGGTGGTTCATCTATTGAAAGCCAGATACGTGCTTTGAAACAAGGAGTTCATGTCGTTGTAGCTACTCCAGGACGCTTGCTCGACCTGATGCGTCGCGACAAGGTTTCATTGGCCAACATAAAAAACGTGGTAATGGATGAGGCTGACGAGATGCTCGACATGGGCTTTTCTGAAGACTTAAACGCTATTTTGGAGGCTGTTCCTAAAACACGCAATACGCTGATGTTCTCGGCTACCATGAACAAGGAAATAGAGAAGATTGCCAAGAACTATCTGCACGATGCGAAAGAAATAACTATTGGGCGCAAGAATGAAAGTACGCACAATGTGAATCATATTTATTATTGTGTACATGCGAAGGATAAATATGAAACACTTAAACGAATCGTGGATTATCATCCAAATATCTATGCCATCATTTTCTGCCGTACTCGTGTAGAGACACAGGAGATAGCAGACAAACTGATGCAGGACGGCTATAATGCCGATAGCCTACATGGTGAGTTGTCACAGGCCGCACGCGACTTGGTAATGCAGAAGTTCCGCCTGCGTCACTTGCAACTTTTAGTGGCTACCGATGTGGCTGCCCGTGGTTTAGATGTGGATGATTTGACACATGTCATCAACTACGGTCTGCCTGACGACATAGAATATTACACCCATCGTAGTGGACGTACAGGTCGTGCCGGCAAAACGGGTACCTCTATCGCCATCATCAACCTGCGTGAGAAGGGCAAGATGCGCAACATTGAAAAGGTTATCGGCCACGAGTTTCAACCAGGTGAGATGCCTACCCGTCAGCAGATTTGCAAGAAACAGCTGATGAAATCAATCGACAATTTGGAGAAGGTACAGGTAAACGAGGAGGAAATCAACGAATTCATGCCTGAAGTTTATCGTAAACTCGACTGGCTAAGCAAAGAAGATGTGCTGAAAAGAGTAGTTTCTATCGCTTTTAATCGTTTTTTGGACTACTACCGTAACCGTCCAGAAATAGAGATTGACAACGGTCGTGAGCGCAAGAAAGAAAGAGAGGGGAAAGAGGGCAAACGCAGTCGTAACCGCGTAGCTGAAGAAGGGTTCAGCCGTCTGTTCATTAACATTGGACGCACCGACCACTTGAACCCCAAGACGCTGATGAGCATAGTCAACGAGCATATTCATGGCAAGATAGAAATAGGACGCATAGACGTGATGCAGAATTACTCTTTCTTTGAAGTAAGGGAAGAAGATGCAGACCGTGTGGTTAGGTTCCTGAATGGGCAGAACTATAAGAACAGAGCTCTCACCGTAGAGTACTCTAACCCCAATGAAGGTGAGGAGAGACCCAGAAAATCGGAAAGCAAGGGCAGGTCAGAAAGGAAAGCAGACAAACGAAACAGGGATAGAAACGAAGAAAAGAATAATCGTCAAAGTCCTCGTTCTGCACGGGCAAAAGACAAGGAAGTGATGAAACAACTGCAGGAGATAAAATCTGCCAAAAAAGCAGCAAAGAACAAACCGAGTCGAGAAGAGAGAGGTTATACCAAACCTCGAGGCCGCAAAGATGACTGGATGCAGTTTTTCATGCAAGACAATAACCTAAAAGGTGATGCTCCAGACTTCAACGAAGAGGGATGGGCTAAAAAAAGCAAGAAGAAGAGATAAGATAATAGATAATCCTCGCCAATCGGCGAGGATTATCTTTATTTTTGTTCTATCAACAACTTGAGTTCTTTTGAATTAGTACGAGCCTTCATCCACTCTATCATCTTAGCTTTCTCAGCTTCAGTCATACGTCTATTGAGCTGGATAACAACAAAGGTAACCGTATCGAAACGAGCAGAATCAACACTCATTTCCAATGACTTGGAAAGTGAGAAACGGCTCACTTGGGGATAAAGTACTTTCATTTCAGGCATCAGGGTCTTAGCTAACTCATCATAGGTCAGATAGGCATTCAACATGTTCTGAATAGAATCTATCAACACTGCTTGTTGCTGCAACTTCACCTCTCCATTCTTATAGAAATCTTCCAACACCTGTGCACGTACCGATGTAATGTCCATCGTAGCAGCTTGCTGACCACTAACACCTTGTAATACCACCAACTTGGTATCACCAAGTTTGTAGTCTATCATACGGCGCTGAGCCAAGATAATAGTACTATCAGGAACCTCCCTACCCACCAAAACCACTCGCAATTCTTTCATCCCATCACGCTTCTCCACCTTTTTATCCACGACTTGAGCATTATCAAAACTCAATTGTTCGTTTACAAAGCGGTTTACAGAGCCTTCATAAATGGTATCATTCAAGATGCCATAGGTAAGATAAAGTGCAGGAATCATGGTCAGCACAACCACCCAAACGATATATTTGCGTACCTTCTTCTCACGTTCTTTATCAATATATTGTAGCCTGCTAAAGCGCATTACCCTTGTACCTAAATAGGTAGCCACACAAATGAAAACCGAATTGATGAAATAAAGATAGAAAGCGCCGAGGAAATAAATCAGATTGCCCGTAGCCAGGCCAAAGCCAGCAGTACACAATGGCGGCATCAAAGCGGTTGCAATGGCTACACCTGGAATAACAGAACCTTTTTTAGTAGTAGAAAGGGCAATAAAACCTGCGGCACCACCAAATAAAGCGATGAAAACGTCATAAATAGTAGGCGAAGTACGGGCCAACAGCTCAGATTGGCCATCAGAAACAGACGGACTGATTAAGAAGAATAAGGTAGCGGTAAGCACACTGAACAAGGTGACCACCAAATAATTCTTAAAAGATCGCTTCATCAAATCGAAATCACCTAAACCAATGGCAAGGCCAACACCCATGATAGGACCCATCAATGGAGATATCAGCATGGCACCAATAATCACTGCTGTAGAATTGACATTAAGGCCCAAAGAAGCCAAAAGGATAGCAGCTATCAGGATCCAAATAGTAGCTCCTTTCATCTCTACTCCTTCACGTATGGACTTAACTGCTTCGCTTTCATCTGATTTATCACGACGCACATCCAAATATTCTTCTATGAAAGACTTAAAAACAAATACACTCTTTTCTGTCTGATTATTCTCCATAATAGTATTATTTGACAAAACGGTTTATAAGGGGAATATTTCTCAATGGCAAATCACGCTTGATGATAAATGCTACGAAAATCAATAATAAAATGGTACGGAAGAATAGACGAATCCATAAGTTCTCTATTTCCAAACACTCGGCAGCGACATACAAAGCAGCTGCTAACAAAACATAGGTACCAATGGACTTCAGGTCGTAATCAATAGGATATTTCTTTTGTCCAATCGAATAGCTGAGCAACATTGCTACACCATAGCCGCAGAACCCTGCCCAAGCACAAGCCATATAACTATATTTAGGAATAAAAAACACATTGACCAACACCAGCGTGATACAGCCAATAATAGAGAATGAAGCTCCCCAATGTGTTTCGTCAATGAGCTTATACCAAAACGACAGATTGAAATAAACTCCCATAAAAATTTCTGCCATCATGACGATTGGCACTACTTTCAATCCTCCCCAATAACCTCTACCTATTAAATATTTAAGAATATCAAGGTAAAAAACAACAGCCAAATATGCAAGTAGAGCGAAGATTATGAAGAATTTCATACCTTGGGCATATACCTCTTTACTGTCTTTGTCACGACTCTTGCCAAATACAAACGGTTCGTAAGCATATCGAAAAGCTTGCGTCAGCATGGCCATTATCATAGCTATTTTCACACAAGCTCCATAGATGCCTAACTCTACAATACCTTGCGCCTCATCAGGATAAACATAAGGAAAAATAATTTTATCAGCAACTTGGTTGAGGATGCCTGCTATACCTAATATCAACAAGGGCAAGCAATAATGTATCATCCTACGATTCAGTCCCTTATCAAACACATACTTGAAACCTCGTAACTCTGGTATCATACACACCATGATAAATGATGTACAAATTAGGTTGATGAGGAATGCCTTTCCCACATCATGACCATCCATCCCTACATAATAAATAAGGTTAAGGGTAATATTCAAGAAAATGAATAACAATTTCAATGAAGCAAAGCGTACTGGTTTCTTTTGATAACGAAGGAATGAAAAAGGAATCGCCTGGAAAGCATCCATCGCCACCACCAACATCATCATACCCAGATACCATGGATGATCAGCATATCCCAACCATCCAGCTATGGGTTGTAGGAAACTTAAACCTAAAATCAGAAAAACAAATGAGAAGCCACCAACAGTAAGCAAAGTTGTGGAATACACACGCATAGGCTCATCCTTCCCGTTGTTGGCAAATCGGAAGAAACCCGTTTCCATGCCACAGGTAAGAATCACCATCATCAACGCCACCCAGGCATAAACATTAGTTACAACACCATAACCACCTTCAGATGCTGGTAATGCAATAGTATATACTGGTACCAGCAAGTAATTCAAAAACCTGCCAACAATACTGCTAAGTCCATAAATAGCAGTGTCTTTTGCCAAAGATTTTAGATTCGCCATAACTTACAATTGAGCTCACCTAACTAAATAAGTCGCCCTGCTCAGAAAAACGATACCTGCCTAAATGCTTATATGCCAACTCTGTCACCTCCCTACCCCTTGGGGTACGCTTAATGAAACCTTCTTTAATGAGGAAAGGCTCATAGACTTCCTCGATAGTTCCAGAATCTTCACCTAACGCAGTAGCAATGGTATTTAATCCTACTGGACCACCCTTGAACTTATCAATAATGGTCAGCAAAATCTTGTTATCTATCTCATCTAAGCCATATTTATCAATATTCAACGCCTCCAAGGCATATCGTGCTATGGCCATATCTATATTTCCTGTACCTTTCACTTGGGCAAAGTCACGCACACGCCTAAGCAAAGCATTGGCTATACGTGGTGTGCCACGACTGCGAGAAGCTATTTCAGCAGAGGCGCTTTTCTGGATAGGGATTCCTAAAATGTCAGCAGAACGTTCAATAATCTTTTGCAAAACTACATTATCGTAATACTCCAAATGAAGATTAATACCAAATCTAGCACGCAAAGGAGCTGTCAACAGACCACTGCGTGTAGTAGCACCAACTAATGTGAACTTGTTCAAGTCCAATTGAATACTTCTAGCAGAAGGACCTTTGTCTATCATGATATCAATGCGATAATCCTCCATTGCGGAATAAAGGAATTCCTCAACAACAGGAGACAAACGATGAATCTCATCGATGAACAAAACATCATTTTCCTCCAGACTAGTCAGAATACCAGCCAAATCACCTGGTTTATCCAACACAGGCCCAGAAGTTATTTTAATACCAACGCCCAACTCATTAGCAATGATATTTGATAAAGTAGTCTTACCTAATCCAGGGGGTCCATGAAGTAACACATGGTCGAGGGACTCACCTCTCATACGAGCTGCTTGAACAAAAACTCGAAGATTGTCAACCACCTTATCCTGTCCACTAAAGTCCTCAAACCTCAGAGGACGCAAGGCGTTCTCGAAATCCTTGTCGCTTGCATTCTGTTGCAGTCTGATATCAAATTCGTCATTCATTATCTTAGCTATTTATTATGATTGCAAAGATAGTGCAAACGTATCACAAAAACAATAATTATTCTATTTTGTACAATGCAAAAACTGACATCCGTGCAACTACATCATCATAAAAAAACAAAAGTAGTAGATGCTATAGAAAACTATTTGTATCTTTACAGGCATATAAAATAAAGAAAAAACAAAGATCTCATAATTATGAAAAAAGTTCGTATCACAGCAATCCGCCAAACAGTATATGAAGATCTGATGGCGAAATATGAGAATCCCATTGAGCATACATGCGATGTGCAGGAAGGTCAGCAATGGATTTCAGAAAATGGACAGCAACCAGAGGGGGTTTGTCCTTCTGCATGGAGCTCCATGCGTGAGTTTGTGGAGGCTTTGGCTCGCGGGGAAAGCAATTTCTACGATGGTTGGATGCAGAATCCCAGAAGCGCCATGATTAGTTGCAACGATGGTTTCCGTCCCTTTAGTTTTTATCTGGAAGTGGTGGAGGATAAATAACAAGTTACTATGAACTTCGTTTTTGACATAGCCAACCAGAATGATATAGACGAACTCGTTCGCCTAAGGCTAGCATTTATTATTGAAGATACAGGAGATTTATCAAGTCATCAGAAACAATGCGTTGAAGAGCAATTAAGAGATTATTTCAAGCGGAAACTAGGAAAAGAGCTTATCGCATTCGTAGCAAAAAATAATGAACGCATCGTTGCTGTTGCCTACTTGCTTCTGATAGAAATGCCAGCAAATGCAAGGCTTCAGAATGGTCTATACGGAGAGGTTCTGAACGTATATACCCTGCCAGAATATCGAGGCAAGAGACTATGTACTAGGGTGATGCAGCTTCTTATAGAATATGGAAAGAACTGCAGATTAGAGTGCATTGACTTAAGTGCTACATCGAAAGGATATCCCATCTATGCAAAACTGGGATTTAAGGAAAAAGAACATAAATATAAAGATATGCGGCTTATTCTTCAATAATTCAATTTATGGAAATCAAAGCATTCTACCCAGAAGATATTCCCACTTTAGCAAGAAAAGTATCAGAAGTTTGGAAATTCGAGGAATCTCCTGAGTTTACTAAAGTGTTTTGCGAATATCTGGTGCGCAGCAATTACTACACTCCTGAGTTTTCTTTGAAGATAGTCGATGAAGAAGGATTACAAGCCATCGCCTTCGCCTGCATGCCTGACGAAGAAAATGATTCTGAAATATGGTTGCAAGAACAACTTGAAAGGCTTTCTCCCAAAATTAAGAAATACATTCTTCGCAGTAGTGCTTATACAAAACGTATGGATGCTGAACTTTTGAAGATGATGGGACCTCAATCTCATGCTGCCAAACTCTCGTTCTTCTTTAGTAGAAAGGCAGGATATGGAGCACTCGTATTAGAGCATCTCGTGGAGAAACTCAGGCAACAAGATGTGGAGTGGCTTTATCTGTGGTCAGATAGTTGGTGTAATTGGCAGTATTATCAACGTCATGGTTTCGAGCAGATAGGCAAAGGACTCCTGCCTGAATTCAGTTCAGACGATGAGAAATATTATTATTTCTTGTTTCGTAAGCAGATTGGATAATATTTGTTATTTTTGCAGAAAAATATAATAGCATGGTACTGAACTATATTTGGATAGCTTTTTTTGTAGTAGCCTTCTTTGTGGCCCTCTGCAAAACAATATTCTTTGGTGATACTGAGATATTCACAACATTAGTTAATTCAACTTTCGACTCTTCAAAGTCGGCTTTCGAGATTGCCATAGGTCTTACAGGATTGCTGGCTTTCTGGTTGGGAATCATGAAGATTGGCGAGAAAAGCGGTATGATTAACTCGCTCTCTATATTCCTCAGTCCTGTGCTATGCAAATTATTTCCTGATATACCTAAAGGACATCCTGCTTTAGGCTCTATCTTCATGAACCTCAGTGCCAATATGCTGGGACTTGATAATGCAGCTACTCCATTGGGCCTTAAAGCTATGGACCAACTGCAAGAGTTAAATCTCAAGAAAGATACGGCCACTAACCCAATGATCATGTTCTTAGTAATCAACACTTCTGGTTTGATTCTTATACCCATTAGTATCATGATGTATAGGGCACAAATGGGAGCTGCTCAACCAACAGATATCTTTATCCCCACTTTGATTACTACTACAATCTCTACCATGGTTGGTATTACTGTAGTGAGTATTAGTCAGCACATTAATCTGTTCAACAAGGCCATCCTCTCATTAGTAGGTGGTATTGCAGTCTTTTTTAGCTTGCTGATGTGGCTATTCATGACAGTAAGCCGAGAAACGATGGGCACTTACTCTACTTTGGTTGCCAACATCATTTTATTTGGTATCATCATAATATTCATCAGTTGGGGCATGTGGAAAAAAACCAATGTATATGATGCCTTCATTGAGGGAGCAAAAGATGGTTTTAACACTGCTGTAAGAATCATTCCTTATCTGGTTGCTTTCCTTGTAGGAATTGGCGTTTTCCGTGCGTCTGGGGCAATGGACATAATGGTAGATAGCATTGGCTATTTGGTAGGTCTTACTGGCGTAGATACTACTTTCGTTGGGGCTTTGCCAACGGCCTTGATGAAATCACTAAGTGGCAGCGGCGCCAATGGCCTCATGATTGATACGATGCAACAATATGGAGCAGATTCCCTTGTGGGCAAAATGAGTTGTGTCGTACGTGGAGCATCAGACACTACCTTCTATATTTTGGCAGTATATTTTGGAAGTGTAGGCATTACAAAAACACGCAATGCTGTTACCTGTGGCTTATTAGCTGACTTGTCAGGTATTATTGCAGGTATTTTAATCAGTTATTTGTTCTTCTTTTAAAAGTTAGTTATGATTACATTCCAGACAGAGAACATAGAAATGCCTGCAATCGACCAAACAAAAGTACGCGATTGGATTAAAAAGGTGGCATTAAGTTATAACAAAAGAGTTGGAGAGATCTCCTATTTCTTTTGTGATGACGAGAAGATTTTGGAAGTAAATCGACGGTATCTGCAGCACGATTACTATACAGATATCATTACCTTTGACTATTGCGAAGGGAACAGGCTCAGTGGCGATTTATTCATCAGTATTGACACTGTTCACTCCAATGCAGAATTGTTGGGTACGAAATATGATACAGAACTTCATCGTGTTATCATTCATGGTGTACTACATCTTTGTGGAATTAATGACAAAGGGCCTGGTGAACGAGAAATAATGGAAGCTGCCGAGGATAAAGCTTTGACTTTGCTATAAGCAACTCTGTCGAAGGGAATCTGAGTAATATTGTTATTATAAATAAAAAAAATGGAGTTTAACTATGACATAGTGGTGATTGGTGCAGGTCATGCAGGATGCGAAGCTGCTGCTGCCGCTGCCAATCTTGGTTCAAAGACATGCCTCATTACTATGGACATGAACAAAATAGCGCAAATGAGTTGCAATCCTGCCGTTGGAGGGATTGCTAAGGGGCAGATAGTCAGAGAAATAGATGCTATGGGTGGATTCATGGGCATTGTTACGGACAAAACGGCTATACAGTTCCGTATTTTGAATCGTTCCAAAGGGCCTGCTATGTGGAGCCCTCGCGCTCAAAGCGATAGAGGCAAATACATTTGGTCGTGGCGTGAAATACTAGAAAACACCCCAAACCTACATATCTGGCAAGACACAGTAGAAGAATTAATTATAGAAAAGGGTGAAGTTACTGGTTTAAAGACAGTATGGGGTGTTACTTTCCATTGTAAATGTGTGATAATCACCGCAGGAACTTTCTTAAATGGATTAATGCATATAGGAAGAAAGATGGTACCTGGTGGGAGAATCGCAGAACCAGCTTCTTATAAATTAACCGAATCCATTACCCAATATGGTATTAAGGCTGCCAGGATGAAAACAGGAACTCCTGTAAGAATTGATGGCAGAAGTGTTCACTTTGAAGATTTAGAGATACAAGAAGGTGAGAACGATTTCCATAAATTCTCCTTTTTGGACACAGGAACGAGACATTTAAGGCAACTCAGTTGCTGGACCGTAAACACAAATGAAGAAGTTCATGAAATTTTACGTAATGGTTTAGCAGACTCACCACTATATAATGGACAGATCCAAAGCATAGGTCCCCGTTATTGTCCCAGCATAGAAACAAAAATTGTTACTTTTGCAGAGAAAGACCATCATCAGCTGTTTTTGGAACCAGAAGGTGAAACTACAAACGAACTATATTTGAATGGTTTTTCATCATCATTACCGATGGAAACGCAAATTTCTGCTCTTAAGAAAATACCAGCATTTAGGGATATCGTGATATATAGGCCTGGTTATGCAATAGAGTACGATTATTTCGATCCTACACAGCTCAAACATTCATTGGAATCGAAGATTATCATGAACCTTTTCTTTGCTGGTCAGGTTAATGGCACCACAGGATATGAAGAAGCGGCCGGGCAAGGATTGATGGCTGGTATTAATGCACACATTAACTGTCATGGCGGAAAACCAATGGTACTCAACAGAGACGAAGCATATATTGGCGTATTGATAGACGATTTAGTAACTAAAGGTGTGGATGAACCCTATCGTATGTTTACCTCTCGTGCAGAGTATCGTATTCTATTGCGTATGGATGACGCCGACATGCGCCTTACCCCTAAAGCCTATGAAATTGGTCTGGCTGATCAGCATCGATATGAATTAATGAAATCCAAAAAGGAGAGTATTGACAGGATATTAGATTTTACAAAAGAGTATTCTGTAAAACCTGAAACAATCAATTCTATTCTTGAACAATGGGGTACTACCCCACTCCGCCATGCTAGTAAATTACTGGATTTAATTATTCGTCCCCAAGTTTCTATAGCAAAGATTGCCGAACACATACCTTCTTTCATGGAGTTATTGGATAACATACCTGAAAGAAAAGAAGAAATTATAGAAGCTGCAGAAATTTTGATTAAATATAGTGGCTACATAGAACGGGAAAGATTAATTGCTGATAAAGTGAGCAGACTTGAAAATATAAAAATAAAAGGAAAATTTGACTATAACTCATTGCAGTCACTTTCTACCGAAGCTCGCCAAAAACTTACTAGAATAGACCCTGTTACTATAGGGCAAGCAAGCAGAATACCTGGCGTCTCGCCAAGCGATATTAACGTATTATTGGTACTTGCCCAAGGCAGTAACCGATAATTGTTCCCCGTGAAACAAATAATATATAATTTATTAATAAAGCTATTGAATATGAATAAAGAAGAATTAATTAAGAACCTGAGAGAAATACCAGATTTCCCACAAAAAGGTATTAACTTTCGCGACGTAACAACCCTCTACAAGGATGCTGAGTGTGTAAAATATATGCTCAATGAACTGGAAAAACTATATAAAGACAAAGGAATAACTAAGATTGTAGGAATCGAGAGTAGAGGCTTTGTGATGGCATCAGCATTAGCTGGACGTCTGGGTTGTGGTATTGTATTAGCACGTAAACCAGGTAAACTACCAGCAAAAGTTGTCAAGGAATCTTTTTCAAAAGAGTATGGTATAGATACAATTGAAATGCATGTTGACTCAATTGATGAAAAGGATGTAGTACTCATTCATGATGACATACTTGCTACTGGGGGTACCGCAAAGGCAGCCTATAATTTAGTAAAACTCTTTCAGCCTAAAAAGATATACATGAATTTCATCATCGAGATTACAGAAGAAAACTTACATGGGCGTGACCTTCTTGAAGGAGTTGAGCTAACAACGCTCATAGAGGTATAAGTTTATAAAACTCAATTGAAGTAATCAATAAATGAAGGAAGAAGAAAACAAAAATCGTCAAACACGTCTTAAGGAAATCGTCAGCAGACTTCCAGAAAAACCTGGCAGCTATCAATATTGGAACGCTGAAGGGATAATTATCTATGTAGGTAAAGCAAAGAATTTAAAAAAAAGAGTAGCTTCTTACTTCAATAAGACACAAGAATCCATCAAGACAAAGATGCTTGTAAGTAAAATAGCTAATATAACTTACACAACTGTAAATACTGAAGAAGACGCACTAAATTTAGAGAATAAGCTCATAAAAAAATACAAACCACGATATAATGTTCTCTTAAAAGACGATAAAACTTATCCTTCAATTGCTATTCAAAAAAGTGAATACCCAAGGGTATTTAAAACGCGTAACCTTGCAGACAAAGGGGCTTTCTATTATGGACCTTACACTCATGTCTCAACTATGTATGCATTGTTAGATCTTATTAAACAACTCTACCCTATAAGAAGTTGCCACCATCATCTGACTGAAGAAAGCATCAAAGCAGGAAAGTTCAAAGTGTGCTTAGAATATCATATAGGGAATTGTGAGGGACCTTGCATAGGTAAACAAAGTAAAGATGACTACAATAATAACATCAAAAAGATACAGGAGATATTAAAAGGTAATACTAGAAAACTGGAACAAAAGCTAATGAATGAAATGGTGAGATTAGCTGAAAATCTAGAATTTGAGGAAGCCGAGCTAACTAAAAGACGTTATTTACTATTGAAAAACTATAATGCAAAATCGGAGGTAGTAAATTACAATCTGGATAACATAGATGTCTTTTCCATAGAAGAGAATGAAGAAGGAAAGTCAGCATTCATCAATTATATGCACGTTAAAAGTGGAGCTATCAACCAAAGCTTTACTTTTGAGTACAAAAAAAGATTGGATGAAAGCAAGGAAGAGCTTTTATCACTGGGTATCAGCGAAATGCGAGAACGCTTTGGGAGTAACGCAAAAGAAATTATTGTACCTTTTGAAATGGATATGATAATGAATAAGGCCATCTTTACAATTCCTCAAAAAGGCGACAAGAAGAAATTATTGGATTTATCAATAATGAATGTCAAAGAATATAAGTTGGACCGTCTCAAACAAGAAGAAAAATTAAATCCAGAACAAAGAGCTACAAGGTTACTAACAGAATTACAACAATTGCTTCATTTAGAGAGACTTCCACTAAGAATAGAATGTTTTGATAATTCTAATATTCAAGGAACAGATCCAGTTGCTGGATGCGTAGTATTCATTAAAAGCAAGCCATCAAAAAAGGATTATAGAAAATACAATATCAAAACAGTATCAGGAGCTGATGATTATGCTTCAATGAGAGAAGTAGTATTACGCAAATATAAACGTGCCATTGAAGAAGAAACCCCACTGCCCGACTTAATCATTGCAGACGGTGGAATTGGTCAAATGCATGCCATAAAAGAAGCCATTGAGGAGTTAGCATTAAATATTCCCATTGCCGGTTTAGCAAAGAACGAGAAGCATCGAACCAATGAATTATTATATGGATTCCCTCCACAAACAGTAGGCATAAAACAAACATCAGCATTATTTAAAATGCTTACTAAAATTCAAGATGAAGTACATAGATTTGCAATCAGTTTTCACCGGGACAAAAGGAGTAAACGACAAACATCAAGTGAATTAGATAACATTAATGGTATCGGAGAAAAAACAAAAAAAGCACTCATGAAGGAATTAAAGAGCATAAAAAGAATTAAAGAAGCAAAATTAGAACAATTGGAATCAATTATTGGAAAAGCAAAAGCAAAGATATTATTCGATTATTTCAGAAATAATAATTAAATTTGGCATCGAAATATGAGAACAGTTATACAAAGAGTAACTCATGCCTCAGTAACAATTAAAGGCACATGCAAATCATCAATAGGAAAGGGATTATTGGTTTTATTGGGCATTGAAGAAGAAGATAGTGAAAACGATATCGACTGGTTATGCAAAAAAATAATCAACCTTCGAATATTTGAAGACGAGGCTGGTATAATGAACAAGTCAGTATTGGACATAAATGGTGAGATATTGGTAATCAGCCAATTTACACTAATGGCATCAACGAAAAAAGGAAATAGACCATCATATATAAAAGCAGCAAAGCATGATATTTCAATACCATTATATGAAAAGTTTTGCCAAACATTAAACCTGCAATTTGGCAAAAATGTAGAAACAGGTGAATTTGGAGCGGATATGAAGGTTGAATTACTAAATGATGGACCTGTAACGATTTGCATTGATACTAAAAACAAAGAATAATGACCATAAAAGAAGCACAGAAAGAAGTTGATTATTGGATCCAAACTTATGGTGTTCGTTATTTTAGCGAACTGACCAATATGGCAGTATTAACAGAAGAAGTTGGCGAATTGGCAAAAGTAATGGCTCGTAAATACGGAGATCAATCTTTTAAATGCGGTGAAAAGGATAATATAAGCGAAGAGATTGCAGATATTTTCTGGGTTTTATTATGCATAGCCAATCAAACAGGAGTTGACCTGACAGAAGCATTTAAGCAAAGCATAACCAAAAAAACAATGAGAGATAATTTAAGACATATTAATAACCCAAAACTAAACGAACATGGAGCATAGTTTTCATATCGAACATGAACAGGAAAGAATAAATCCTCAAATGAAAGAGAGCAAATATATCTCAACTTTGAAGAAGTATAAGACTAATCTTGATGATGAGAAAGTAAAGAATGAAGTAGAAAAATTGTTAAATGATCATTTGGAAGGAAACAACACATTGGATGTGAAAAAATTCCTTTTCAACTGCATAGATCTGACCACCTTAAAAGAAACAGACAACGATGAATACGTAATGAAGTTTACGGAAAAAGTCAATCAATTCGATGAAAAATACCCAGAGCTGAAGAACGTAGCAGCTATTTGCGTTTACCCTTGTTTTGCTGAAATCGTTAAAGATACATTGGAGGTTGAAGATGTAAAAGTGGCATGCGTATCGGGTGGTTTCCCTTCCTCTCAAACCTATACTGAAGTGAAGATTATAGAAACAGCATTGGCCATTAAAGATGGAGCTGACGAAATAGACATTGTCTTATCAGTAGGTAAATATCTGGCAGGTGATTATGAAGACTTGTGCGATGAAATCGATGAAATTAAAGAGACCTGTAGAGATCATACGCTCAAAGTAATCCTTGAAACAGGAGCCTTAAAACATGCCACAGATATCAAAAAGGCTGCCCTACTCTCTATGTACGCAGGTGGTGATTTCATCAAGACATCAACTGGAAAAATAGCGATATCAGCTACATACGAAGCTGCTTATGTAATGTGCCAAGCCATAAAGGAATATTATGAACAGACAGGTATCAAAAAAGGATTTAAAACAGCAGGAGGCATCAATACCGTACAAGATGCTATTTGTTACTATACCATTGTAAAAGAGGTATTGGGTGAAGAATGGTTGAACAAAGAGTTCTTCCGATTGGGTACAAGTAAGTTAGCAAACCTTCTATTGTCAGAAATAGTGGGAAAGGAAGTGAAATTCTTTTAGTGATTTCTCTCAACTACAAAATCAAGATAAGCTAACAGTGCTTGTTTGATTTCAGATTTAGGAGCATCTGCTAACAAAGCAGATGCTTTTTCTTTGAATTCATCGATCATTTTATAAGCATACTCAATACCACCAACAGCCTTAGTGAAGTCAATCAATTGAGATACTTCTTCATTTGAAGCAGAAAAGAACCTTACCTTTTCAGCAATCTTTATATATGTAACATCTTGGGTAGAATTTAAAGCATATAGAACGGGTAAAGTTAATTTTCCCTCTTTCATATCATTGCCTGAAGGCTTACCAGTTTCATCATCGTTGAAATAGTCAAAAATATCATCTTTGATTTGGAAACAAAGACCTAATATTTCACCAAACTCTGCCGCCTTATCAATTTGAATAACGGAAGCACCTCCTGCGATAGCACCAGCGCGAGCACATGAAGAAAACAGAATCGCTGTTTTATTTTTTATAATGTCAAAATAAACATCATAAGAAAGTGTATTGTTTGCGATGTTATATAACTGTAAAAGCTCACCATCTGCTAATTGCTGGCCTAATCTTGCAACAATATCAACTAAATCGAAATTGCGAGTCAAAGAAACTTGTTGTAAAGCAGTAGCTAAAAAGAAATCACCGGATAATACGGCTATCTTATTATTAAAAGCAGCATTAACAGAAGGCTGCCCCCTACGTTGGTCACTTTCATCCACAACATCGTCATGAATCAAAGTAGCTGTATGCAAAAGCTCCAAAGATACAGCAGCATGATAAGCAGAAGGGATGACATCACCAAACATCTTAGTCACTAATAATAACAACAGCGGTCTCATCATCTTACCACTCTTTTTTGTCACATGGTCTATCACCTGATTCAAAAGAACATTGGAAGAGGACAAAGACTCTTTATAAAGCCTAAGAAATTCATCCATTTCTGACTTTACCGGAGCTGTTATAATTGTCATATCTCTACTCATCACAGTCATTTTTCGTACAAAAATAATAATAAAATGCTGAAATATTGTATTAATTTTGTACATTTACACATAAAATATGCGAAAACCATGGAAACATCCGATAAACTCTTCCTGTTAGATGCTTATGCACTTATCTATAGGGCCTATTATGCGCTCATCAAAAATCCCCGAATCAATTCCAAAGGACAGAATACTTCTGCAATTATGGGGTTTGTCAATACACTTGAAGAAGTACTCAAAAAAGAAAAACCAACCTATATTGGAATTGCCTTTGATCCAGCAGGACCAACCTTCCGTCATGAAGCCTACCCTGCTTACAAAGCTCAACGTGAAGAAACACCAGAAGATATTCGAAACTCTGTGCCTATCATAAAAGAAATCATCAAGGCATACAATATTCCTATTTTAGAGGTAATGGGATATGAAGCCGATGATGTAATTGGTACATTAGCAACAAAAGCAGGCAATAAGGGTATTGACACCTATATGCTGACACCTGACAAAGACTATGGTCAATTGGTAAAAGAGCATGTATACATGTACCGACCAAAGTTCAGTGGTGGCTTTGAGGTAATGGGACCAGAGGAAGTGAAGGAAAAATATGCAATCTCCTCTACCCTACAAGTTATAGACCTGTTAGGTTTGATGGGGGATACATCTGACAACATACCCGGATGTCCTGGTGTAGGTGAAAAAACAGCTCAGAAACTTATCAAAGAGTTTGGAAGCATCGAAAATCTGTTAGTGCATACTGACCAACTTAAGGGTGCTCTCAAAATGAAAATAGAAAGCAACAAGGAGCAGATTACCTTCTCCAAATTTTTGGCAACCATTAAAACTGATGTACCTATCGAGTTAGATATAGATGCATTGAAATGCAAGGTTCCAAACATGACGTCCTTGAAAAGTATTTTCGACGAATTGGAATTTCGTTCACTCTACGATCGAGTAATGGGTCGTGTTGGTACTCATCAACCTGAGCCACCCCAAGATTTGTTTGCAGGCACTTTGTTTGCACCCCCTACCCCAACTCATACCAAGACAACAGAAACAATCCCCCCAAAAGACCCAATTCAAGGCGATTTGTTTGCAATAAATCCGACTGACTCCCCGACTTTTGTAGAAAATCAAAATCTAAAGGCACTAAATCCTAAGAAGGTAGATTACCAACTCATTGATACAGAAGAAAAAAGAAACGAAATTTTTGAAAAATTATTGTCTGCCAAAATTCTTGCATTAGATACAGAAACAACTGGGACCGAACCCATGCTGGCCGATTTGGTAGGCATGAGCTTCAGTGATGCAGAAAACAGAGCTTACTATGTTCCTGTGCCCTCAGACTTTGAAAAAGCTAAAGAAATCGTTCAGGCTTTCAAACCTGTGTTTGAAAATGAGGCTTCACTCAAGGTGGGACAAAACATCAAATACGACATGATCATATTACACCATTATGGTGTAGAAGTCAAAGGTCCCCTATTCGACACTATGTTGGCACATTATGTGCTCCAACCTGAATTACGACACAATATGGATTATTTAGCAGAAATCTATCTGCACTATAAAACTATTCATATCGATGAACTGATTGGGGCGAAAGGGAAGAATCAAAAAAACATGAGAGACCTCTCGCCTACCGATATTTATATATATGCGTGCGAGGATGCAGACATTACCCTTCAATTAAAAAATATTCTGGAACAGGAACTGAAGAAAGAAGGAGTAGAACAACTCTTCTATGAAATTGAAATGCCTTTAGTACCTGTTCTGGTAAATATCGAAACCAACGGGGTGTTACTTGACACAGAAGCCTTAAAACAGACATCAGTACTATACAACCGAAGAATGACTGAGATAGAACAGGAAATCTATCAATTGGCAGGCGTTAAATTCAATATCAGTTCACCCAAACAGGTGGGAGACATTCTTTTCAAGGACATGAAACTGATAGAGAAACCCAAAAAGACAAAGACCGGTCAATACGTTACTTCAGAAGAAATATTGGAAAGTCTGCGACACAAACATCCAATCATTGGCAAAATATTAGAATACAGAGGATTGAAAAAGTTGCTAAGCACCTATATTGATGCTTTGCCAGAATTGATTAATCCTAGGACAGGAAGAATACATACATCATTCAATCAAGCAGTTACAGCTACTGGTCGCCTAAGTAGCAGCAATCCAAATCTTCAAAATATACCTGTCCGCGACGATGACGGTAAGGAAATTCGCAAATGCTTTATTCCAGATCCAGGGTGTGAATTCTTCTCGGCTGATTACTCCCAAATCGAGCTACGTATCATGGCTCACCTCAGTAGTGATATGAATATGATAGATGCATTCAATCATGACTACGATGTGCATGCAGCTACAGCAGCAAAAATTTATAAGATACCTTTTGAAGAAGTAAGCAAAGACATGCGTCGCAAGGCAAAGACAGCCAACTTTGGAATTATCTATGGTATCTCTGTTTTCGGATTAGCAGAAAGGATGGGTGTAGAACGTAGTGAAGCTCGTCAACTGATTGACGGATATTTTGAAACCTATCCTAAAATCAAGGAATATATGGATAAAAGCATAGAAAATGCGCGCGAAAACGGCTATGTAGAAACCATATTCCATCGCAAGCGTTACCTACCAGATATCAACTCACGAAATGCTACCGTAAGGGGGTATGCAGAACGAAATGCTATCAATGCACCCATACAAGGAAGTGCAGCAGATATTATTAAGGTAGCTATGGCCCACATCTACCAACGCTTCAAATCTAATAATCTGAAAGCAAAAATGATTCTTCAAGTACACGATGAACTTAACTTCAGTGTACCAACGTCTGAAAAAGAGATAGTTGAGAAGATTGTGATAGAAGAAATGGAGCATGCATATTTAATGCAAGTACCACTAAAAGCAGATTGTGGATGGGGTAAAAACTGGCTTGAAGCCCACTAAAATATGCTCAATAACATTATTTAACTTTCAATCAGAAAGTACGGTTTTTAAATAAAATGGTTAACAACTTGCATTTAAAAACTGATTCTTTTGATTTGTCGGCTATCATTTTGTTAGAGGAACAGTCTTTTTGAAACACTTTATGGCATTAGATGCTTTACATATTGCTAAAAATATTTACGTTTTTATTTGTTTTGTCCAAAAATACCAACTACCTTTGCATCGTCATTCTGAAAGAGGGGTGACAATTTGTTAGATAATTAAAAAATAGGAGATACAAAAATGAAGACATTAAAGTTTATCGTATTAGCAGCAATGATGGTATGCGGTATTAATGCTATGGCTGATAACCACGACAATTTAGTTTACAACAACGAGGAAGTAAATGGTGTAATGGTAGGCCAGACAGTTTACAAGAACGTTGACAACATGTTGGTAAACTACCTGCAGTACATTTACAAGTACGACAACCAGCAACGCATGACTGAGAACCTCAGCCAAAAGTGGAACGGAAATGAATGGATTAACGATGTTTGCATTCGTTATCAGTACGAAGGCAAGCAGGTTACTACTACTTATTACAAATGGAGCAAGAACAAGAAAGAATTCGTATTAGTTCCAAGCATGACAGTAACTATGGATGCAGAGACCATGTAAAAAAACTCCAAAACTTAGATAACCTTAATTCTTAAAGGCTATGCTTTCCAAAAAGCATAGCCTTTTTTAGTCTTTAATACTTGAAAAAATCTAATGAGAATTTAAGAGCTAAGTTCTACTAAAAGGATGGTTTAGTTCGAGTAAAAGAGCCATTTACTTCCTCTAACAAAGATAATCAATTATCATTAGACCACATCTCAGATAATAACATGTTAATATAATCCACTCGCCACGAACAAAAAACTTATGGTCGGAAATATGAATAATATTCATATTCCCCTCGCTAAATCGATTTTTTGCACTATCTTTGCACCCAATTACAAACTGACTTAAACAGATATATCAAGAAATGGCATTACAATGTGGAATCGTAGGATTGCCTAATGTTGGCAAATCAACCCTCTTCAACTGCCTCTCAAGCTCTAAGGCTCAGGCAGCAAACTTTCCTTTCTGCACCATCGAACCGAATGTAGGTATGATTACCGTTCCTGACGAGCGATTGGGCAAATTAGCTGAAATCGTGCATCCTGGACGCATTGTGCCTGCCACTGTTGAGATAGTGGATATAGCAGGTTTGGTGAAAGGTGCCAGCAAAGGTGAAGGATTGGGTAACAAATTCTTAGGCAATATTCGCGAGACAGATGCCATCATCCACGTGTTGCGTTGCTTCGAAGATGGTAACATCACCCATGTAGAAGGACCCATCAATCCTGTTCGTGATAAGGAAATCATTGATACAGAGTTACAATTGAAGGACTTAGAAACTGTTGAGACTCGCATTCCAAAAGTGGAAAAGTTGGCTAAGGTGGGTGGTGACAAAGACGCAAAGGCGCTCTATAATGTACTGATTAAATACAAGGAGGTGTTAAGCCAAGGTAAATCAGCTCGTACCGTTCAGTTTGAAGACAAAGACGAACAAACTGCTGCTCGTGGTCTGTTCTTGTTGACCGCTAAGCCCGTACTCTATGTCTGCAATGTGGATGAAGCAAGTGTTTTGACAGGCAACCAGTATGTTAATCAGGTTCGTGAAGCAGTAAAAGACGAAGAAGCTGAAATACTGGTGATTGCTGCCAGAACAGAAGCTGACATTGCCGAGTTGGAAACCTACGAAGACAAGATGATGTTCTTGGAAGAACTTGGTTTGAAGGAATCTGGCGTTAACAGACTGATCAAGAGTGCTTTCAAACTGCTGAACCTGGAGACCTTCATCACTGCCGGCGAAATGGAAGTAAAGGCCTGGACCTATCACAAAGGCTGGAAGGCTCCACAATGTGCCGGAGTAATTCATACCGACTTTGAAAAGGGTTTCATCCGCGCTGAGGTCATCAAGTATGACGACTATATCAAGTATGGCAGCGAAGCAGCTGTGCGTGAGGCTGGTAAGCTAAATATTGAAGGAAAAGACTATATAGTACAAGATGGCGACATCATGCACTTCAGATTTAACGTATAAAAAACTATGATACCACTGAGCATCAATTGGAATCCTGATCCAGTACTGTTTAGCATTGGATCGATAAACATCAGATATTATGGCTTGTTCTGGGTAATCGGCATCGCTTGCTCCTACATGATTGTTAAGCGCGAATATAAAGACAAAGGTTGGGGTGATGAGCTCTTAGATCCTTTGTTTTTCTATTGCTTCTTTGGCGTTTTATTAGGAGCTCGCTTAGGGCATTGCTTGTTTTACGAACCAGGTTATTATCTGCATCACATTACAGAAATGTTTTTGCCTATCAAGTATTTACCTGATGGCAATTGGAAATACATTGGTTATCAAGGTTTAGCCAGCCACGGAGGTATCTTGGGTCTGGTCATCTCTACCCTGCTCTATTGCAAACGATACAAAATTCACTTTATTGATATAGCTGATATCCTGACGGTTTCAGCTTTCATCTGTGGTTTTTGGATTCGTATGGCTAACCTGATGAACTCAGAGATTATCGGCAAGGTGACTGATGTGCCTTGGGCATTCGTATTTGAAAGACTGACCAATGACCCCAGCATAGCCGACCCTTTAGCTCCTCGCCATCCAGCACAGTTGTATGAGGCCATTGCCTATCTTACACTTGCGTTTATAGTATTTCTCATTTATCGCAAGCATCAACTCAATATGAAACGAGGTTTCTACTTTGGATTCGGATGTGCCTCTGTATTCATCTTCAGATTCTTCATTGAATTCATCAAGGAAGATCAAGTAGCATTTGAGCAAGGTATGACATTGAATATGGGACAGTTACTGAGCATTCCATACATTCTGGTTGGCTTGTGGCTGATGTTTATTTATGACAGAAAGAAAACTTCACCGAAATGAAAAAAATATTCTTATTATCATTAGTGGCTTGTTTGACAGCATGTAACGGTCAACAAGATTTGCAACCAGAAGATTGGGCTTGGTTGGATTTCCAACGCCCAGAGGGAATCAATCCTATTATCTCTCCAAATAAGGACATCAAATTCTTCTGTCCAATGACGGGCGACTCTATCGCTTGGCAAGAAGGCGATACCTTCAACCCTGCTGCTACCACTAAAGATGGAAAAATAGTGGTAATGTTCCGATCTGAAGACGCCACCCACATGGGCATTGGTTCACGAACATCTCGTATCGGCTATGCAGAATCAACTGACGGATTGCATTTTGACATTCAAAACACTCCTGTTGTTTATCCTGCAGACGATGCCCAAAAAGCTAACGAATGGCCTGGAGGTTGTGAAGATCCTCGAGTAGCAAAGACAGAAGACGGTCTTTATGTAATGTTCTATACACAATGGAATAGGGATGTGGCTCGTTTGGCTGTAGCTACCTCTCGTGACCTACAAAACTGGACAAAGCACGGACCCGCTTTTGCTAAAGCATACGACGGACGTTTTGCCAACAACTTCACTAAATCGGCATCCATCATTACCAAAATGCAAGACGGACAGCAAGTAATTGCTAAGTTTGGTGATAAATATATGATGTATTGGGGCGAACAATTCGTAAATGTAGCCACTTCCATTGATTTGGTGAATTGGGAACCAATGCTTGATGAGCAAGGCGAACTCCTGCAAGTGATGAAAACCCGTCCTGGTTATTTTGATAGCGACTTGACAGAATGTGGTCCTCCAGCTATCATGACAGATAAAGGTATCATCCTGTTTTACAACGGGAAGAATAAGGCAGGGGAGGGGGCCGACCCCAACTATACAGCCAATTCCTATTGTGCAGGACAAGCATTATTCGACAAGAACGATCCAACAAAATTCATTACCCGCTTAGACAAGCCATTCTTCCAACCTGAGGCAGATTTCGAGAAGAGCGGACAATATCCAGCAGGTACAGTATTCATTGAGGGTTTAGTCAACCATCAGGGCAAGTGGTTCCTGTATTATGGTTGTGCTGACTCGTTCGTAGCCGTTGCAGTAAAGAATTAATAACCAAGAACAAAAATATATAGACAATGGAATATAATTTCAGGGAAATCGAACAGAAATGGCAAAAAAGATGGGTAGATAACAAAACCTATCATGTAACAGAAAATGAGAATAAGCCCAAGTACTATGTGCTGAACATGTTTCCTTATCCATCAGGAGCAGGATTACATGTAGGTCATCCTCTTGGCTATATTGCCTCAGACATCTATGCTCGCTTCAAGCGTCAGCAAGGCTTTAATGTACTGAACCCCATGGGTTACGATGCTTACGGCTTGCCAGCTGAGCAATACGCTATCCAAACAGGACAGCATCCAGCTATTACTACTACAGAAAACATCAACCGTTATCGTAGTCAGTTGGACAAAATTGGTTTCTGTTTCGATTGGGATCGTGAGGTACGAACTTGTGATCCAGGTTATTACCATTGGACCCAGTGGGCCTTCCAAAAGATGTTTGGCAGTTTCTATTGCAATAAGTGCCAACAGGCTCAACCTATTGAGACTTTGGTGGAACATTTCATGACCAAAGGTACTGAAGGTCTGGATGTAGCTTGCACAGAGGAACTACAGTTCACTGCTGATGAATGGAATGCCAAGAGTGAGAAAGAACAACAGCAGATATTGATGAACTACCGTATCGCCTATTTAGGTGAGATGATGGTGAACTGGTGTCCTGAATTAGGTACAGTATTAGCTAATGATGAGGTAGTGGAAGGTGTGAGTGTTCGTGGTGGTTATCCCGTGGTACAGAAGAAAATGCGCCAATGGTGTTTGCGAGTTTCTGCTTATGCTCAGCGCCTGCTAGACGGATTGGATCACATTGATTGGACAGACTCTTTGAAAGAAACCCAGCGCAACTGGATAGGCCGTAGCGAAGGTGCTGAAGTTAAATTCAAAGTAAAGGACAGCGATGTTGAATTTATCATCTTCACAACTCGAGCAGACACTATGTATGGTGTTACCTTCATGGTTTTAGCCCCAGAGAGCGAATTTGTAGCAAAGGTAACTACTGAAGCACAGAAAGCAGAAGTGGATGCTTACCTCGATAGAACAAAGAAACGCACAGAAAGAGATCGTATTGCTGATCGCAGTGTAACTGGTGTATTTACTGGCAGTTATGCTATCAATCCATTCACTGGTGAAGCAGTGCCTATCTGGGTTAGTGATTACGTCTTGGCTGGTTATGGCACTGGAGCCATAATGGCTGTACCTGCTCACGATAGTCGTGACTATACCTTTGCTAAACATTTCAACTTGCCTATTGTTCCATTGGTAGAGGGTTGCGATGTAAGCGAAGAGAGCTTCGATGCTAAAGAAGGTATAGTTTGTAATTCACCAAAAGCTGGAGCAAAGCCCTATTGTGACTTGAACTTGAATGGTCTGACCATCAAGGAAGCCATTGCTGCTACTAAGAAATATGTAAAGGAGCATGAGTTGGGTAGGGTAAAGGTGAACTATCGTTTGCGTGATGCCATTTTCTCTCGTCAGCGTTATTGGGGTGAACCATTCCCTGTATATTATAAGGATGAGATGCCTTGCATGATACCAGAGTCTTGCCTGCCTCTGGAACTTCCTGAGGTAGAGAAATATCTGCCTACAGAAACGGGTGAGCCTCCATTGGGTCGTGCTACCAAGTGGGCTTGGGATACAGTTAGCAACCAAGTAGTTGAAAATAGTAAGATTGACAATAAGACAGTCTTTCCTCTTGAACTGAGTACTATGCCTGGCTTTGCTGGTTCAAGTGCTTATTACTTGCGTTATATGGATCCACATAATGACCAGGCTTTGGTTTCTGAGAAAGCTGATAAATATTGGCAGAATGTTGACCTTTATGTAGGTGGTACAGAACATGCTACTGGTCACTTGATCTATTCTCGTTTTTGGAATAAGTTCTTGCACGATTTGGGTGTTTCTGTCAAAGAAGAGCCTTTCCAGAAGTTGGTAAATCAAGGAATGATTCAAGGTAGAAGCAACTTCGTTTATCGCATCAAGGATACCAATACTTTTGTTTCTCTTAACTTGAAAGAAAAGTATGATGTAACTCCTATCCATGTAGATGTAAACATTGTATCAAACGACATACTTGACATAGAAGCATTTAAGGCTTGGCGTCCTGAATACAACAATGCAGAGTTCATACTTGAAGATGGCAAATACATTTGTGGATGGGCCATTGAAAAGATGAGTAAGTCTATGTTCAATGTGGTGAATCCAGATATGATTGTTGAGCGTTTTGGTGCCGATACCTTGCGTCTGTATGAAATGTTCTTGGGTCCTGTTGAACAGTCAAAACCTTGGGATACCAACGGTATTGATGGTGTACATCGTTTTCTGAAGAAGTTCTGGGGCTTGTTCTACGACCGTCAGGACAATTATCTGGTTACTGATGAAGTTCCTAATGCCGCAGAACTGAAAGCCGTTCACAAGTTAATTAAGAAAGTTACTGGCGATATTGAAACTTTCTCATACAATACTTCCATCAGTGCCTTTATGATTTGTGTGAACGAATTGACCTCACTGAAATGCAGCAAGAAAACTGTATTAGAGCAAATTGTGGCTTGTTTGGCTCCATTCACCCCTCACATCTGTGAGGAGCTGTGGGAAATGTTGGGTCACAACACTTCTGTATGCGATGCACAATGGCCCCAGTATAATGAAGAATACCTCAAGGAAGAAAGTGTAAACTATACTGTTTCTTTCAACGGAAAGGCTCGCTATAACAAGGAGTTCCCAATTGATGCTGACAATGATACAATTCAGAAAGAAGTCATAGCTGACGAACGTTCTGAGAAATGGATGGAAGGCAAACAAATTGTGAAAGTAATAATTGTACCAAAGAAACTGATAAATATTGTCTTGAAATGACACTGAAAAAACCTACAAAGTTAGAGGTTTATCATACCATAAAAGATTATTTCTTTATTACAATAGGTCTGATAAGCTATGCAGCTGCATGGGCAACATTTTTATTGCCCTACCAGATTACTACAGGTGGAACCACAGGTATAGGTGCTATTATTTACTATGCCACTGGTTTTCCTATCCAATCTACTTATTTCATTGTAAATGCCATTTTAATGGTATTTGCTTTTAAGTTGTTGGGGCTTAGGTTTTGCATAAAAACAAGCTACAGTATTCTGATGCTCACTTTCTTATTATGGTATTTCCAGTTGATAGTCAATGGTGAAGATGGTATTCCCCCATTGATATTAGGTGAAGGACAAGAATTCATGGCTTGTATTATAGGTTCAGTACTTTGTGGTTTTGGTTTAGGTATTGTATTCAATGTCAATGGTAGTACTGGCGGCACTGATATAATTGCAGCTATTGTCAATAAATACAGAGACATATCATTGGGACGCATGATACAATTATGTGATGTTATCATTATTAGTTCATGCTATTTTGTGTTCTACGATCTTCGTAGAGTAATTTTTGGTTTTGTTACCTTATTTATTATTGGATATGTACTTGACTATGTAGTAAACAGTGCTCGTCAATCTGTACAATTCTTTATTTTCTCAAAAGAATATGATAAAATTGCAGATGTCATCAATAAGAAAACACATAGAGGTGTTACAGTTTTCGATGGTACGGGTTGGTATTCTAAAAATGGAGTAAAAGTATTATTTGTGCTGGCTTCTAAACGTCAGTCTGTAGAGATATTTCGATTAGTCAAGAGTATTGACAGTAATGCTTTTATTTCACAAAGCGCTGTTATTGGAGTCTTTGGTGAAGGCTTCGACAAACTAAAGGTAAAAGTCAATAAGAAAGAAGAAAAAGCCATAGAAGAAGTTTTAGACCGTAAAAATGCATGAAACAACTTGTATTTGCCACCAATAACGAACATAAACTTACTGAAGTTCGTGCTATCTTGAAAGATACCTATCAAGTATTGAGTTTGAAAGATATCAATTGTTTCGATGATATACCAGAAACAGCTGACAACTTAGAAGACAATGCACGTCAGAAAGCACAATACATCTATGATCATTATCACGTAGATTGTTTTGCTGACGATTCAGGATTAGAGGTAGAAGCTTTAGGAGGTGCTCCAGGAGTTTATTCAGCTCGCTTTGCTGCATTAGAAGGTACGGGTGAACCACACAACTCCAAAGCCAATATGAACCGTTTATTACGTGAATTAAAAGACAAGGATAATAGAAAGGCTCAATTCCATACCGTCATTTGCTTGATTAAAGACGGAAAGGAACATCTATTCGAAGGTATGGTAGAAGGAACAATTAACCCAGAAGAACGAGGTTCCTCTGGGTTTGGTTACGATCCTATCTTTATGCCAAAAGGCTATAATAAGACTTTTGCAGAACTGGGTGAAGATGTTAAAAACAGCATCAGTCACCGTGCTAAAGCGGTAGAAAAGTTAGCGGAATTCTTAAAGTCCTAACTTTGCTAAGTTTTCTTACATGCGCTGTTTTTCACTCATGCCAGCACCTGTTCCGCGATATTTGCTTCCAGTAGAATTAAAGCGATAAGTAACAGTGAGAGTCAAACGCCGGGAATCGCTTTTCCTACACAATGAGCTGAAAGCTATCTGATAAAATTGGTCAACCTTTTCTCTGCTGCTATAAAATATATCATCAACAGCAACTTTCAGATAGAGTTTTTTGTCAAATAGCTCTTTTGTAACGCCAATGTTTAAATTCTTTGTCTCATATATCCGACTAAATCCATAGTTAAATGTAGAGGTATAAAATGCGTCAAGACTTAATATCCAGTCATGAGGAAATGCCACTTGGTTACGGAAATTTAATCCTACGGCAGGTTTTCCTAATGGTTCGTTTACCCCATACCGCTTAGCGTCAAAAAATTGTTTCTGTAATAGAAACTCAAAGGTAGGATGCCAGATACCAATAACAGGAGATGCAGATAAAGTTATTACCATCAACTTATTACTCTTTACATTAATAGGAGAGAACAAAAGAATGTCTGACTCATTATCATAAAGTTGACCAACGTCTAAGATGGCTCTTTTACGGTATTGGTAGAGTGAGGAAAATTGAAGCCAGCCATATATGACATTCAATTCAACATTGTATGAAACAGATGGTTGCAACAAGGGATTGCCTCCCTCATAAGTAAACTGATTATCATACTGGACGTAATTTGATAGCTGATAATAGGATGGTCGGTTCACCTTAGAAGAATAACTGAGCTGGGACTGAAACTTACCGTTTGAATATGAAAGAGACAAATTAGGAAACCATTGGTCATAGACACGACTTTCATTCTCAGACTTTATCCCTGCCTCAAAATAATCAGAAACCACATGCTCATATCTCAATCCTGCACCAAGGTTGAATTTTCCAAAACGCCAGTTTCCTTCCATAAAGAAAGCAAGATTATTCTCAATTACCTTATCGTCAGAGTCAGTTATAATGGATTGCTCATTATTAAAACGCTGCTTACTATACGAACTGGTAAGTTCAGAACCACCAAACAATGTAAAACGATCATTAAAGGGAAATGATAAAATAGCCTTTCCTGCCCATAACTGATTACGAGAATTATTAACACTATTTACTGATCGGTTGCCCCAATAAGAACTGAATTCCTCATTGAAAGTCTTCATTACTTCCTTACGCCAGAAATAACTTACATTCAAATCCGCAGATAACTTACCAAACTTGTTTCTCCAATATCCATTCAACTCATGCACAGGAGCAGTCTCACCACTCCAGTTCATCAGATTGACTATGGTACCGGCAGAAATACCATCTTGCGTAACATCCATGCGTAACGTACCTTCATTATAAATATCAGGAAACTCCTTCTTTACATCATATTTTAAACCAAAGGAACGGTCATCATCTATGGTATAGTTAAATCCCAATTGACCAGCCAATTGTTGCTTACGTCCCTCACCATCATCAAAAGAACCATCGCTTATAATCATGTGCCTGTTTCCATGAAGGATAAAGACATTATTCTGCGACTGGTGAAAATAATAGTTTTGATGATTAAGTTCTCCGAAAACATCCCAATTTCCAAAACGATAATTAAGTTGTGCCAAATCGGAAAACCAACCTTTACGCTGTTGCGTAGCCGTACCAGTAAGTGTTGCGCTGAGTCCATCTCCTATATTATTAATGGTTTTTATTCTTATAACCGACTGAACACTCGCATCATATTGAGCTCCAGGATTAGTCAGTACTTCAACACTTTTTATATCCTTCGACTCCAACTTCAATAACTCATCATTATTTTTCAGTTTCCTGCCATTTATGTATATTTCCGGCTTTCCTTTACCGAATACCACATATTCGCCATCTTTTTCTGAAACTCTCGGCAAACGGGTCAACACATCCTTTGCCTTGCCGGCTTTACTGAGTAAAGTGTTATCTACTTGTGTTACAAAACCTCCATTTACTGTCCTGTACTTTGGCAAATCGGCTTTAACGATGACACCTTCCAACAGAAAAGACTCAGGCTCCATCTCAATCGTGCCTAAGTCTGAATGTGTCTCATTAAGCAAAACCGTCTTATAACCAACCATTGATATGCTGACAATGACATTATTATCTGTAATCTTATTCAGGAAAAAAACACCATCATTATCAGTAATGGCACCCTCTATCATCAATGAATCAGGTAAAGAATAAGCCACTACATTAGCGTATGCGAGTGGCTCTTTGTTTTCGTCTAATACTTTACCAGAAATTTGTTGTGCAAATGAAAATACATTTGCGAAAAGTAATGTCAGTAATACTACAAACTGCTTCATATAGTCTTAAATTTACGTTTATTGTCATCCATTAGACGAGATAGACAACAAAAAAGATGCAAATATAGCTGATACTATACAATTTCCAGTTTGATACTATACAACGCTTAGTTTAATACTATACAACTTCAAGGCAAATTAGTGACAATCCTTGTCGTTTGTTTTCTCAAAATCAAGTTAAGATAATCAAAGTCCCAACTTAGCTGATATCTCTAACATTCGCTGAATAGGCTTTATAGCTTTTTCAGCGATTTTTTTATCAACCAAAATTTCTGGAGTTTCATTCAACAGACAATTATACAGTTTTTCCATAGTATTCATCCTCATAAAATTGCACTCATTACATGCACAAGTACTATCTTCTGGTGGAGCAGGAATGAATACTTTTTGTGGACAAGCCAACTGCATCTTATGTAAAATACCTGATTCCGTAGCTATAATGAACTCGTTTGATTCATTATTCCTTGCATATTTCAAAATAGCAGCTGTAGAACCTACAAAATCAGCCAATTTCAATACAGCTCCTTTACATTCAGGATGTGCTAGAATTTTTGCCTGTGGATAAATTTTCTTCAAATCAAGAATCTTTTCTACTGAAAATTTAGCATGAACATGACAAGCTCCGTTCCAAAGCAACATATTTCGTCCTGTAATCGAATTAATATAATTTCCTAGATTATGGTCAGGTCCAAATATTATTTTCTCTTCTGGTGGAAAACTCTCAACTATTTGCTTGGCATTAGATGATGTTACTACCACATCAGTATATGCCTTTACGGCTGCAGAAGTATTTACATAAGATATTACGGTATAACCTGGATGCTCTTTAACAAACTTACCAAATTCATCAGCAGGACAACTATCAGCTAAAGAACATCCAGCATTAATATCCGGTATCAACACTTTCTTATCAGGACACAATATCTTAGCTGTTTCTCCCATAAAATGTACTCCACAAAGAACAATAATGTCAGCATTTGTTTTAGCTGCTTGTTGAGCTAAAGCTAAACTATCTCCAACATAATCTGCAATATCCTGTATATCACTTGTTTGATAATAATGAGCCATTATTACAGCATTTTTCTTTTTTCTTAACTCATTTATTTTATCCACTAAATTTTCCATAATATGAATATTATTTTTGTTTTTATTTTTATTTTTAAAAAAACTCTTGATACTGATAATAGTTGGTTGAAATTGTTGATAACTTTTTCTTGCATATTTCCAACCTTCTGTTACTCATAGGCAAAGATAATAATATTCTTGCTAATTTTATACTAATCATAGTTGAAAATGTTGGGATAAAATAATTATAATTACGGATAAAGTCATTTTGATAATTTAATAGAATTTACATACAACGTTATATTTGAATAATGCAAGACCTTTCTTTTATAATTTATGCAAAAGTTTTCAACCATTATTAACCATATTGTGAACAAAGAATAATACAAATTTTGTGTTGTCTTTAGTTTGCATTATCTTTGATGCAATAAAAATATAAATGTAGGGTAAATGATATGCGAAAACTGAAGGTTACAGAATTGAATAGAATCAGTGTCGAGGAATTTAAGGAATCCGAAAAATTGCCTTTAGTAGTAGTACTCGACAATGTAAGAAGCGTTTATAATGTGGGTAGTGTATTTCGTACTTGTGATGCTTTTCGTATAAAGTCTATCTATTTATGTGGAATTTCAGCTCAACCTCCACAAGTAGAGTTGCACAAAACAGCTCTTGGAGCTGAGTTTACCGTTGATTGGCAATACTTCAAAGATACAAAAGATGCTATTCGTTCTTTGCATGAACAAGGCTATATTGTGTATAGTGTTGAACAAGCTGAAGGTAGTACTATGCTTCAGGATATTCAATTGGATAAGTCTAAGAAATATGCTATTGTAATGGGTCATGAAGTAAAGGGAGTTCAGCAAGAGGTGGTAGATATGAGTGATGGATGTATTGAAATACCGCAATACGGTACCAAACATTCTTTGAATGTAAGTGTCACTACTGGTATCGTTATATGGGATTTGTTCAAGAAACTAAGATAATAACCTTAAATCTATGATATGATGAAAACAAAATTATTTTTGACTTTGTGTTTTGTTTGTTTTTTGACAAAGGCACAAGATAGAGCTGATCAGCAACATCTTTCTGATCCTAATTCTTTTTCTATGATTCTATTGGGTGACCCTCAGGGTTACACTAAATACGACATAAACCAACCTTTATATGAATTGACTACTGTTTGGTGTGCTGATAATATAGATAACTTGAAAATCAAGGCTGTATTGGTTACCGGTGATATGGTGGAGCAGAATGAGAATATAGTTCGTAATCGTAAGATGTTGAATCAAACCAGTCGCCAAATGTGGGAGTGGGCTTCACATTGCATGGCTCGTTTAGACAATAAAGTACCTTATATCATTGCAACAGGTAATCACGAATATGGATATGTACGTGGTGATGAAGGATTTACACATTTCCCTGAATATTTTCCTATTGAAAGAAACTCCAAATGGATGGATTGCGTAGTAGCTGCATTTCCTAATCGTGAGGGTAAGGTTTCTTTGGAAAATGCCGCTTATGAGTTTGAGGATGAACATTGGGGCAAGATTTTGGTGATTGCTGCTGAATGGGCTCCTCGCGATGAAGTGTTGAATTGGGCAAAAGGTTTGGCAGATAGTGAACAATATAATAATCATACAGTTATTTTCATTACCCATTCTTTTTTGCGTGAACGTACTGCTGAACGTACCAACAACGAGAATTACAAGATTCAACCTCGCAATTATGGTCAGGAGATTTGGGACAAGTTAATCTATCCTTGCAAAAATATCCGTTTGGTATTTTGTGGACACACAGGTGTTCCTGGTGATTTTGAAGATTCAGTAGCTTATCGTAATGATAAAAATTCAGTTGGAAAGACTGTACATCAAATGATGTTCAATGTACAAATCCTTGGTGGAGGTTGGGAAGGCAATGGTGGCGATGGTTGGCTTCGCATTTTGGAGTTCCTGCCCGATGGCCAAACCATCAAGGTAAATACCTATTCACCTTTATTTGGTATTTCTCCTACTACCAAGCACTTGGCACATCGTACTGCTCCTTTTGATCAGTTCGATATGGTAATAGAAAAGTAATTTTATATAAAGTAACCAAATTGTAACTTTATCCCCAAAATATTTTTGGGGATTTTTTGTATATTTGCTAAACAAACAAACTAAATAAATAATTTTATGACAATTAACTTAGTATTCAAACTACTTGGTTCACTTTCATTACTCATCTTCGGAATGAAAATGTTGAGTGAATCTTTACAAAAACTTACAGGATCCAGTCTTCGTCATATCCTTGCTAAAATGACTGCCAACCGTTTTACTGGTATGTTGACAGGTGCATTTGTTACATGTGCCGTACAATCTTCATCGGCAACTACTGTCATGACAGTCTCATTCGTATCTGCAGGAATGTTGACATTGGCTCAAGCCATTTCCATTATTATGGGAGCTAATATTGGAACAACACTTACTGCCTGGATAATGTCTTTAGGTTATAATTTTGACTTATCAAATGTAGTGTTTCCATCTTTCCTGATAGGAATGGTGTTAATATATAAAAAACGCCATAATGTAGTAGGGGATTTGCTTTTTGGCTTGGGATTTCTGTTTTGGTCATTAGTATTACTTAGTGATACTGGTAAGAGCATGAATTTGGAGCAAAATCCTGATATCATGAATTTCTTTGCTTCATTTGATACCAACAGTTACCTAACTATCATAGTTTTCTTGATTGTTGGAACACTGATAACATGTATTGTACAATCTTCAGCTGTTGTGATGGCAATAACCATTTTATTGTGTTCTACAGGTGTTTTGCCTATATATTTAGGCATTGCGTTGGTAATGGGTGAGAATATTGGAACCACAGCTACTGCTAATTTAGCTGCTTTGGGAGCAGGCATTGAGGCACGCAGAGCAGCTTTGGCTCATTTGTTATTCAATGTCTTTGGTGTCATTTGGATACTCTGTGTGTTTTATCCCTTTGTTGATATGGTTTGCGGTATAGTTGGCTATGATCCTTCTTTATCTGGTCAAACTGAGCGATTACCTGTTGTTTTGGCATTGTTCCACACCTGCTTCAATGTACTTAACACAGCCATTCTCATATCATTCATTCCACAATTTGAGAAAGTGGTATGTAAATTGTTGCCTAAAGATAATAAGGAACACAAGGCAACTCTTCATTATATCAATGCAGGTTTGATGGCAACTCCTGAAATATCAGTACTTCAAGCACAAAAGGAGATTGTGCATTTTGCTGAAAGAATGCAGCGAATGTTTGGTATGACGCGAAACTTGCTTGATGAGAAAGATAACAAGGAATTTGATAGGCTATTCGAACGTATTTCCAGATATGAGGAAATAGCTGATAATATGGAGATTGAGATAGCAACATATTTAGGAAAGGTAAGTGAGAAACATTTGTCTGATGACACCAAAGGAAAGGTTCGTGACATGCTTCGTCAGATAGGTGAATTGGAATCTATTGGTGATGCTTGTTATAAGATAGCTAGAACCATTCAGCATCGTTTGTATGTAAAAGAAGATTTTACCACACAACAATATTCACATCTTTACGAGATGATGCGATTGGTGAATGAATCTCTGACACAAATGTTGGTAGTGCTCAGTGGAAGGCGTGAAGACCTGACTCTCAATACTTCACAAGAGATAGAAAAAGATATCAATAAACTGCGTGATCAACTGAAATCTGAAAGCATCAATGAATTGAACGAACACAAATCTTCATATTTTATAGTAACCAATTATAGTGATATCATTGCTGAATGCGAGAAGCTCGGCGATTATGTAATGAATGTAGTAGAGTCGCGTTTGGGTAAAACAATCTTGCAGTATAAAGGTTTACAGGTAAATATTGATAAAAAATCGGTAATAGTTGATGGCGCAGCTGTCAGTCTAACACGTACAGAATTCGAACTTATATGTTTGTTGCTTTCAAGCAAAGGACAGATTTTTTCTAGAAGTCAATTGATGGATAGTATTTGGAGTGGTGTAATAGTAACCGAACGCACTATAGATGTTAACATTACTCGTTTGCGTAAGAAACTTGGACCTTATGCACAGAACATAGCCAATCGTCAAGGTTATGGCTATTACTTCGATAACTCAATCTGATATTATTATAGCCATTTTTGCTATGAAAACCAGGGGGGGGGAAAGTAAACGGTGGCTTTACTACTAGTAAGCTGTCCTTTTACTTGAACTAAATGGCGGAGCAATTCAAGCCAAACTTTTTGTGGAAAAATAGAACAGTTCTGTTTTGGCAAGGCACCAACTTTTTTCTCCCTCGTTAGGAAAAATAATTTTCCTAGTTACAAAATAAGTTTTTGCTAACGCTGCAATAAGTCTATGGAAAAATATAACACTGAAAAAGACAGAAAAAAGTTTATTGCAAATAACTCTTCACTCTTCACTTTTATAGTATAATCTGCTAGTATATTGACACTTAAAGAAGTGAAGAGTTAAAGAGACTCTTCACTAATTCTACACCGTCCTACACATTTATTTTATACACTTAAGATAAAGCGGTTTGGCGGGCTAATAAAGGAAATAAGACTTCGGCACAAGTGAATAGAGTGAAGGGTTGGTGAAGAGTAAAAGGCACTGTTCACAAACATAACACATTATATAACAAAATTTTACAACAAAATAGTGAATAGTGAAGAGTGAAATCAAAATTCATTTTTTGGGGTAATATAAAGTGTATGGTTTAAGGGAATCCCCAAAACCGCTTTTTGACCGTTTTATTTGGTAACGCCCCATTTTTTTACTATCTTTGTGATTGCTTTTCCATAAGAGAGGTTTTTGGTCTGGTTTTAGAATTCGTTTTAGGATTTTTCTGAACATTTTTCTTCTGACAAGCACGAGATTTTTTACTTTGTTTATTTACTTCCTAAACATTTTTCTATGAAAGAAATGAGAAAAATGCAGAATGCAGTGTATATGATAGAATGCTTTCTGCAAGAGAACTACGAGTTCCGCCGCAATGTGCTCAGTGGCAAGGCGGAATTCAAGAAAGTCACTGAGAACGACAAGACTGCTCCTTGGGGTGTGCTTACTTCCGAGGCGTTGAACTCCATTGTGCGGAGGGCCAAGCTGGAGGATATCGTCGAAGGCTCTCCGAGGACCGACATCGAGGAGTACATCTTTTCTGATGCCATTCCTGCCTTTGATCCTATTCAGGATTATCTCTCTGTGTTGCCAGCATGGGATGGCAAGAACCATGTGGCCAACTTGTTCAACCGCATTCCTGGTCTTACTTCCGAGCAGCTGTCCTGGTGCAGTACCTGGCTCCGCTCGACGGTGGCCCACTGGTTGGGACTGGATACTGAACACGGCAACGAATGTGCTCTTGTTCTTATTGGTGCGCAAGGATGTGGCAAGACTACTTTTGCGATGAAGCTTTTGCCCCCATCTTTGCGAACTTACTACTTGGATCATATCAACTTCGGCAATAAGCATGATGCTGATATGGCACTGACCCATAACCTGTTGGTCAACATCGACGAGTTTGCCAACATGAGGGGCAGTCAGCAAGGCAAGCTCAAGCAGACACTTTCGAAGCAGAAGGTTAACGGACGTCCCATCTTTGGCAAGAGTCAGGAAGACCGCAGGCGTTATGCCTCGTTTTTGGCCACCACCAACGAAAAGCATCCACTGAGCGACCCTACTGGTAGCCGACGTTTCATCTGTCTGCAAGTACCCAAAGGCAAATTCATTGACAACAGTCAGCCCATTGACTATGAGCTGCTTTTCGCCCAGGTGCTGTATGAAATCATGGAGAAACAGATTCCTTTCTGGTTCACCAACTTAGAGGTGGAACGCATGCAAGAGGCCAACCAGTCATTCCTGAAGGAATACAAGCTGGATGAGATGATTTTCAGCTGTTACAAGGTGCCAGGAGAGAACGAGCCATCGAAATGGTACATGTTGGGGCATGTGTTCGACAGACTGAAAAGTCAATTTCCTTCATTGGAAGATAACTCCTCAATGAGAATAAAGGTGGGCAAGACGTTGAAATGCATGGGATGCCCTTCTGAACGAACCAACAGGGGTATGAAATACCAGCTAATTGAAAGGGAATCTGCTTGAAAAGCAATTCTAAACTAAATTCAATTTCGCTACACTATCTGCAAAGACGATATGTTTTTATTCTATTTCTCTCTTTTTTTTCTTCTTTTCTCGTAAATGGTAGCATTTGCACTAAAAAAGGTATTGAGAAATTGAAAATAAGTGAAAGAATAGCAGTATTTTTGCAATACGAAAACAAAGACTGAAAAAGCAATAAGAACATGATCAATAGAATAAGAATGTGGTCTATGCTGGTGACGATGCAGAGGTGGTTGCTTGGTTTGCTCTTCTTCAGTCCCTTGACCTTAAGTGCGCAACAAGTGCTGACACTTGACAGTTGTAGGGCAATGGCTTTGCGAAATAACAAGCAGATGAGCATTTCGCGCATCAAGCAGGATGTGGCCACCAATCTACGAAAGTCGGCCCGTACACAATATTTACCTCGAGTAAATGCTGTAGGTGGCTACTTGTGGACCAGTAGTGAAGTATCGGTGCTGAACGATGACCAGAAATCTGCTTTGGGCAACTTGGGTGCAAATACAGTAGGAAGCCTTCAAAGCAGACTCGCTGACATCATCCAGTCGTTGCCTGCTACCATCCAATCAGCCTTGTTGCAGGGTATGGGTCAGCTGGCCGGAGGACTTAACCAACTAGGAGCTGGGGTAGTCAATGCCTTCCGTACTGATACTCGAAATATGTTTGCAGGAGCTGTGATGGTGACCCAACCCGTGTTTATGGGTGGTGCCATTGTAGCGATGAATAAGATGGCTGACATTAGCGAGGATTTTGCAGCTAATTCTTTGGATGCTGAACGTCAAGCTACACTTTATAGCATCGATCAGGCTTACTGGCAGGTGGTGTCGTTGAAACATAAGCAGAAGTTGGCTGAAAGCTACAAAATAGTGGTGGAAAAGTTTAACAGCGATGTGGAGAAAATGATAGAGGAGGGTGTTGCTACCCGTTCTGATGGCTTGAGTGTGAATGTAAAGCTGAATGAGGCAGAGATGACACTGACTAAGGTAAATGACGGTGTGGTTTTGGCCAAGATGCTGCTCTGCCAATTATGTGGCATGCCAGTAGATAGTCAGATAACACTGGCAGAAGAGGAGCAAGAGAACCTTGCTGTGAACAATACAACACATATTATTGATATGGACATGGTGTCAGCCAGACGTCCGGAGTTGAAGATGCTGCAAAATTCAGTTGATTTGAGCAAACAGATGACGAATGTGTTGAAGGCGGGCAACTTGCCACAAGTGGCTTTGACAGGAGGCTATGCTGTAACGAACCCAAATCTGCTGAACGGATTCCAAAATAAATTTGCCGGATTATGGAACGTGGGCGTATTGGTGCGCATACCTATATGGAACTGGGGTGACATAAAATACAAGGTACGTGCTGCTAAAGGTGCTACTGCCATTGCGAACCTCCAATTGGAGGAGGCTCGTGAAAAGATTGAGTTGCAGGTAAATCAGAATTCATTCCGTGTAAAAGAGGCCAACAAAAAACTGGCTATGGCGAAAGCTAATATTGAACGTGCTGAGGAGAACCTGCGCACAGCTAATCTTGGTTTCCAAGAGGGGGTGATTACGCCTACCGTTGTGATGGAGGCGCAGACGGCTTGGTTGCAGGCTCAGTCGGAGGTAATTGATGCAGAGATTGATGTTAAACTCAGTCAGGTAGAATTGCAGAAAGCACTTGGAACACTCGAGTAATTATTAATAAAGATTTTAAATCATTAAGCTATGTCAGATCAAGCTAAACAACAGCATAACAATATCTTGCTTGCTATTGCAGGATTTGTGACAGTAGTTATTATCGTGGGACTGATTGGTTTTTTTGCCTTAGGGCGTGAGCCAGAGATTATTCAGGGTACTATAGAGGTAGAGGAATACCGCGTGTCGAGCAAGGTGCCTGGACGAATCCTCGAACTGCGTGTGAAGGAGGGCGACCTTGTAATGGCTGGCGACACATTGGCTATATTGGAAGCGCCTGAGGTAGAAGCTAAAATGGAACAAGCTCAGAGAGCTGTAGATGCAGCTTCTGCTCAAGAACTGATGGCTCACAATGGAGCCCGTAAGGAGCAGGTAGAGGGTGCTTTCCAGTTATTGCAACAAGCCAAAGCTGGTGTGGAGATTGCCGAAAAGTCGTATAACCGTGTGCAGCGTCTTTACGATGAAGGGGTGATGTCAGCTCAGAAACGTGATGAGGCTTATGCGCAGTACAAGGCAATGGAGGCACAGATGCTCGCCGCCCAAAGCCAATATGATATGGCTGTTAATGGTGCCCGTCAGGAAGATAAGATGGCCGCGCAAGCTATGGTGGGCAGGGCTAAAGGTGCCGTTCAAGAAGTAAACAGCTATATAAATGAGACGGTGCAGGTGGCACAGATGGCTGGACAGGTAAGCGACATTTATCCTAAGTTAGGTGAATTGGTAGGTACAGGTTCTCCTATCATGTCTATTTCAATGATGGATGATATGTGGGGTACTTTCAACGTGCGTGAAGATCAACTGAAGGGTATGAAGATAGGCGATGAGGTAACAGCTTATGTTCCTGCCTTCGATAAGACAATAAAAATGAAGGTTTATTATATGAAGGACCAAGGTTCGTATGCTGTATGGAAGGCTACCAAGGCCAATGGTCAGTACGACTTGAAGACCTTCGAGGTAAAGGCACGTCCTGTAGAGACAATGGATGGTTTACGTCCTGGCATGTCATTGATTATCAAGTAATTTTTTAATCGATGAAGTTCATCATTCAAATAAGGGACATAGCGCTTCGTGAGCTCCAGATACTACGTAAGAACAACCTTTATGCGTTCTGTATGGTTGTGTTTCCGTTGTTGACTGGGCTTTTCTTCACTTCCTTATTGAGTGATGGTGTACCATTGGACTTGCCCATTGGGGTGGTGGATTTAGACAACAGCTCTACTTCTCGTAGTTTGGTACGCCGACTTGATGCTTTCCAGAACTCGAGGGTGGTAGCTCATTATCCGTCGGTGACGGCTGCTCGTATCGCCATTCAGGAAAATGAGATTTATGCTTTCCTCTATATTCCCGATGGAATGGCAGAGAAATTGTTGGCTGGACGTCAACCAAAGATTTCTTATTACTACTCGATGGCTTCCTTAGTGGCTGGTTCAATGGTGATGAAAGACCTTAAAACTATTACCACACTGGGTTCGGCAGGCGTGGGACAAGCTACTATGCAGGCCAAGGGTTATACACCAGAGCAGATTCAAACGGCGTTGCAACCTGTTCGCATCGATACCCATCAGATAGGTAATCCCGAAGGAAGCTATAATGTTTATCTCAGCACTGCTCTTGTGCCAGGTATCATGATTCTCTTTATGATGCTGATTTCTACCTATTCTTTGGGCATGGAGTTGAAATTTGACACGGGTAAGGAGTTGCTTGCCAAAGCCGATGGAAACATTGTGGTGGCTATTATAGGTAAGTTTCTTATCCATTTCATCGTATTTTTAATGGTGGTACTGCTCTTCCAGTACTATATTTATGGGGTACTCGGCTTCCCTAGTATGGGTAGTGTGTGGAATATCCTTCTGTTGTGTTTGTTGCAGGTAGCCGGCTCTCTTGGTTTTGGCATTTTTGTTTTTGGCTTGATGCCTTCGCTCCGTATGTCGATGAGTATTTGTTCGCTCTGGGCCGTACTGAGTATTTCGATAGCTGGTTCAACCTTTCCTGTAATGGGTATGGATGCCCCTATTCAGGCTTTGTCTTGGCTATTTCCGTTGCGCCATTACTTTATGATTTACGAGGTTACGGTGTTTAATGGATTTTCACTCATCAATGCTTGGTTTCACCTTGTGGCTCTCGTTGGATTTGCTTTACTTCCGTGGTTTGTGGTAGCTAAAATAAAAAATGCAATGCTGACTTATGTCTATATTCCATAAAATAAAACAGGCCTTGGGCGATGCTGCCTATATATGGTGGCAGGAGATGCGGCAGATTTTCCGTGATGAAGGAATCATCATTTTCTTTATTGTGGTACCGTTGGCCTATCCTTTGCTTTACTCGTGGATTTATAATAACGAGGCAGTGCATGAGGTGCCTGTGGTAGTGGTGGATATGTCTCATTCGCAACTCTCACGTCAGTTTATCCGTGACTGTAATGCTTCACCAGATGTAGAGGTGACGTATTATGCCGAAGACTTAGATGAAGCAAAGTTGTTGGTAAGCAGACAATTGGTTAAGGGTATCTATTATATTCCATCAGACTTTGCCACTCGCCTGAATCGTATGGAGCAAGCCGTTATTAGTGTGTATTGTGATATGTCGCTGATGCTGACTTATAAAGCCATCTATCAAACAGCGATGACAGAGTCGCAACGCATGGGAGCTGCTTTGCGTACGCAATTGGCTGGTAACTATACCGATAAGGAGGATGCTGTTAGCATTCAGCCCTTGGCGGTGGACGAAGTACCCATCTTCAACCCATCAGGTGGCTATGGAAGCTGTGTCTTACCTGCAGTATTGATGTTGGTATTACAACAGACACTGGCTTTGGGTATTGGTATGTCGGCAGGAACTTCACGCGAACGCAATAGAAATGGACAACTGATACCTGACGATGACAACCACTATGGCGGTATTTACCGTATTGTGTGTGGAAAGTCACTTGCGTATGCCATGATATATGCCGTAATGGCGGCTTATCTGTCGTTGGTGGTGCCTAAGTTGTTTTCGTTCCCAATGTTGGCACATTGGAACGATCTGTTGTGCATTATGATACCTTATGTATTAGCCTGCATTTTCTTTGGTATGACGGTTAGTTGCTTGATACGCTATCGTGAGAATGTAATGCTACTCATGGTGTTTGTATCATTACCTTTAATCTTCTTAAGTGGTGTTTCATGGCCTCAAGCCAGCATACCTGGTTTTTGGCAAGGCATTTCATGGCTTTTCCCCAGTACCTTTGGCATTCGTGCCTATGTGAGGGTGAATACGATGGGGGCAACACTTGGACAAGTGTTGCCAGAGTTGCGTTTCCTGTGGATACAGGCAGCTGTTTATTTCAGTGTTACTTGCTTGGTGTATGGTCACCAACTGAAGATATCAAGGCGATAAACAAATAATAATCGTAAGTGTTATACCTGCCCATTTTCCACCAGAATGATAACTCTTTCTGTCAGGGCATCTTCACCTTCTGGATCATAATGTTTTTTCAGACTGAAGCCAAACATGGAGGCAAAGACTTGGTAAGTAGTTGCACGGAAGGAGCCTAAAAAGGCCTTCACCAACTCGTAGGTGGTTTGGTGACTCTGACGATCGACCAATCGAATCAGCAATTTGCCTTGTCGGGAAGTGAGTTTTTTAAGGCGAGGGGTGTATTGCTGCTTGATACCTTTCTCCAAATCCTTGATATGACGTTTGCGTTCCTTTTCATTTGGGATGGTTTGCAAATATTCGTAAGTCTCAATAATGGCAGCATTCACCTCGTTGGCGATAGGTAATACTTTCTTCACATCACGTATCAGACGCTGGTAATTCTCATAGTCTTTCTTCTTCTTGAACTTGAGTTCCTTGAACACATGAACAGGACGAAGTTGTATCCAGGGGATGGTGTCGCCATGATATATAAAGCCTCGGGTAATAAAGACTTGGTCCGCCTGTTCGGTGTTTGTGTTTTGTGCCTGGGCGGTGAGCTGCATGCAGAGAGTCAGCGTAAAAAACAATATGGCGCATCTGCGAATCATGTCACAAAAATAGGTTTATCTTTGATATGTTGTATTTTTTCAGGTAAAATATAAGGTAGAATTAACTATTTTACTTACTTTTGTAGGTAAAATTTTTAATTTTTAAAATTCATTCATAACGAAATGTGCACAATCAAATCCTATCTGATGGCATTATGCCTCTGTTTGCCTACGATGCTGACGGCGCAGGAAATAAACTTACTTTTAGAAGATGAACTGGAAGAAATGGCTGCTGATGAAGAGGCGACCAATTATGGTGAGTTGTTGGAAGAGCTTTCGCAACCCATTGACCTTAACACGGCTACCAAGGAGCAACTGGAACGATTGCCTTTCCTATCTGATCAGCAAATTGAAAACCTTTTGGCGTATAATTACGTGCATGGACCCATGCAGACAATGTATGAATTGCAGTTGGTGGAAGATATGGATATACGTACTATCCAACTGTTACTGCCTTTTATTCAAGTGAATACACCCATACAGGAAAAACACTTTCCTAAAATAAAGAACATTGCCAAACGAGGCAACCACGAGGTGCTTACCAGGCTTGACATACCCTTTTATAGAAGAAAAGGGTATGAGCAAAAATACTTGGGTACACCTCAATACCATTCTATCCGTTATCAGTTTGGGTATGGTGACTATGTCCAAGTTGGTCTAACTGCAGAAAAGGATGCTGGGGAACCCTTGTTTAGACAACATAATGCTATGGGCTACGACCACTATGGCTTTTATGTTTTGCTTAGAAATCTGGGACGAGTTAAGGCATTGGCCTTGGGCGACTATAAGTTGTCGTTTGGTCAGGGCTTGACATTAGCCAGTAGTTTTCGATTAGGAAAGGGTTATTCGCTGGCTACTTCCGAAACTCGATCAACGGGTATCCGTAAACATGCTTCGTTCGATGAAATCGGTTATTTTCGCGGAGTAGCTACAACAATAGCCCTATTGAAGGGTTTCGACTTATCAGCTTTTTATTCTCTCAGGAAGATGGATGGGACTATCAAGAATGATGTGATATTTTCTATTACTAAAACTGGCTTGCATCGCTCTCCAACTGAAGCAGAAAGAAGAGGGGCATTTAGCATGCAGATGGCTGGAGGGCATTTGGCATTTCACCAAAATCGTTTCGATGTGGGAGTAACGGGACTATGGTATGAGTTCACCAGAGAATACCTGCCTCGACTATCAGGTTATGCTGAATACAATTTGCATGGTAAGGATTTCTATAACATAGGGATGGATTACCAAATTCGTTTACGAAACTTGAATTTAGCAGGAGAGATAGCAAAGGGCAAACAAGGTTGGGCTATGATGAATCGTTTGATTTATCAACCTTCACAGAACTATAAATTAATGATGGTGCATCGTTATTATCGGCACGACTATTGGGCTTATTTCGCCAATGCTTTTAATGACGGTGGGAGTGTGCAGAACGAAAATGGCTGGTATTTAGCAGCAGAAGTCTCACCAATTGCCCATTTCCGTTTCTTCGGATCAGTTGATCTCTTCTCACATCCTTGGAAGAAATATCGCATTAGTAAACCTTCTCGTGGCTTTGAGGGCAGATTTCGCGTGGAATGGTTACCAACCTCACAATTATCTATGTTCGTGAACTACCGGTATAAACGCAAAGAACGTGATGTAACAGGGATGAATGGCGAACTCACATTGCCTACCTATCATCATCAAATCAGGTATCGACTTAGTTATCAGACTGATAAGTTGTTGTTGCGCACTACAGCTGATTGGAATGTGTTTACCCAACAACAACACAGTTATGGATGGCAGGTTACGCAATTGGCTGGTTTACAGTTCTGGAAGATGAAACTACACTTGCAGGCTACCTATTTCCATACTGATGACTACGATGCTCGCGTATATGGTTACGAGAAAGGGTTACTTTACACGTTCTATTCGCCTTCGTTCAGTGGTGAGGGCGTGCGTTATTCTGCTCATCTTCGTTTTGATTTGGGCAAGACCTTTATGCTGATTGCCAAGTTCGCACAAACTCACTATTTTGATAGAGATGTGATTAGTAGTGGTGATGACCTAATTACAGGAAGCAATAAAACAGACTTCCAGCTTCAAGCAAGGATTAAATTCTAAAAAGATGCTCTTTTGATTTATTTCCCTTTTAGAATGCGCTTGATGTCGTTGAGTTTATTGAGGGCTTCAAGTGGCGTAAGGTTATTCACATCTAAGTGAAGCAGTTCATCGCGTATCTGGCAGAGTACAGGGTCATCCAATTGGAAGAAGCTTAGCTGATAACCATCAGCCTGACCAATGTCACCTAAAGGCTTAGTATCTACGCCTTTGTCTTGATTCTTTTCCAATACTTTAAGGATTTCGTCAGCTCGTTTTACAATGCTCTTGGGCATGCCTGCTAACTTGGCAACATGGATACCGAAAGAGTGCTCGCTACCACCACGAACCAACTTGCGCATGAAGATGACTTTGCCGTCAATCTCTTTGACAGATACATTGTAGTTCTTGATGCGCTCGTGTGTTTTTTCCATCTCGTTCAACTCGTGGTAATGTGTAGCAAAAAGCGTACGGGCATGCGCTTTAGGATGGTTGTGGATATATTCTACTATTGCCCAAGCAATGCTGATACCATCATAAGTGGACGTACCTCGACCCAACTCATCAAATAAAACCAAACTGTGTTGTGATAGGTTGTTCATAATGTCAGCTGCCTCGGTCATCTCTACCATGAAGGTGGATTCGCCTACTGAAATATTGTCGCTGGCTCCCACGCGAGTAAAGATCTTATCAACTAAACCTATATGTGCACTTTCTGCTGGTACAAAACAACCTATTTGTGCCATTAGTGTGATGAGAGCCGTCTGGCGCAGTAAGGCTGACTTACCTGCCATATTGGGACCTGTGATAATGATGATTTGCTGACTATGGGTGTCGAGTTCTACATCATTAGGGATATATTGCTCACCTAAAGGCAGTTGCTGTTCAATGACAGGATGACGGCCTTTACGTATGTCTAATACATCGTCATCACTGATTACAGGACGGATGTACTTGTTGGCTTTTGCTACGGTAGCAAATGACAATAAACAATCAAGCTTTGCCAACTGGTTGGCATCCACCTGGATAGCTGGTATAAATTCAGTAATGCCCTGCACTAAACTATCATATAGCTGTTGCTCGAGTACCAGTATCTTGTCCTCAGCACCTAATATTTTTTCTTCGTATTCTTTTAGTTCTTCAGTGATATAGCGCTCTGCATTTACAAGAGTCTGCTTCCTGATCCACTCTGCAGGTACCTTATCTTTGTGAGCATTACGCACCTCGATATAATAGCCGAATACATTGTTGTAACCCACCTTCAATGAGGGGATACCCGTTGTTTCACTTTCTCGTTGTTGTACTTGAAGAAGGTAATCCTTGCCCGAATAAGCAATCTGGCGAAGTTCGTCGAGTTCAGCATTAAAGCCTGTCTTTATCACACCTCCTTTATTTACCTGCAAAGGTGGGTCGTTGTTGATTTCTCGTTCAATCCTTTCTCTGATGGTGAGACAGATGTTGAGTTGCTCACCAATGTGATTGATGATAGGATTCTTTGCCTCTAAACAGGCATTGCGGATAGGCTCAATGGCATAGAGGGCTGTCTTGAGTGCTACTACCTCACGGGGTGTTACCCTGACTACTGCTACCTTCGAAATGATACGTTCTAGATCACAAATTAGATGAAGTTGTTCTTCTATGAGTGTCTTGAAGTCAGGTTGTCGGAAGTAATACTCCACCACATCTAAGCGTTCATTGATGGGTGCCACATCTTTCAGTGGGAACACTATCCAACGACGAAGCAAGCGCGCTCCCATTGGGCAGATGGTTTTGTCGATGACATTCAGTAGACAACTGCCTCCTTCATTCATACTGCCAATAATTTCGAGATTGCGCACAGTAAACTTGTCGAGTCTTACGAAACGTTCTTCCTCAATGCGAGCAAGAGAAGTGATGTGGGCAATCTGCGTATGTTGCGTCATCGTGAGGTATTGTAGGATGGCCCCACTGGCTGTAATGCCGTTTTTAAGGTGTTCCACCCCAAAGCCCTTGAGAGTTTTTACTTCGAAATGCTCCAGCAGTTTTTCACGGCAAGTATTATCGTTAAAAGCCCAGTCGTCTAACTGGAATGTGTAATATCGAGTACCAAACCGTTGTTCGAAAGCCTCACGTTTGCCCCGTTCGTATAATATTTCTTTGGGTGCAAAGTTGTTAAGCAGTTTGTCGATATATTCTGCATCGCCCTCTGCCGTAAGAAATTCACCTGTAGAGATGTCTAAAAAGGCAATACCAAGATTCTGTTTGCCAAAGTGAACTGCACACAAGAAATTATTCTCCTTATAATTAAGTACATTGTCGTTGATGGCCACACCAGGAGTAACGAGTTCTGTGATACCTCGCTTCACCAGCTTCTTGGTTAGTTTAGGGTCTTCCAATTGGTCGCATATCGCCACTCGCTTACCAGCTCTAATGAGTTTGGGCAAATAGGTATCGAGGGCATGATAAGGAAAGCCTGCCATCTCAATGCTTTTCCCCTTGCCATTGGCACGTTTGGTAAGAGTAATGCCCAAGATATCAGCAGCTTCAACAGCATCTGTCGAATAGGTCTCATAGAAGTCGCCACAACGGAACAGCATTAGGGCATCAGGATTTTTGGCCTTCAGTCCTAAGAACTGCTTCATCATGGGTGTCATTTCAATATCTGCGTTCACGTTAGCATTTCTTTAAACATCTGAGTGCAAAGATAACGATTTTTTGCGTTATCTTCTTTTTTTTGAAGGAAGTTTTAATTATTGTAATCAGTTTGCCAATAAATCATCCTGAATCCTTAACAAATGCCTATGAAGTACTAAAACATGTTATAAAACACGTTATTTGGGAGGGAAAATTTGCAGATACCTCCAAAATCCGTACCTTTGCATTGTGTTTTTCATAGTATTAAGATTTAAGGTTAATTAAGGATTGGGGTTTCGTGAGAAACTCCTTTTTTTTGTCTATTAGCTGAGAATATCAATTTATTTTGTATCTTCGTATCCTGTTTATAAAAACTAAACAATGACAGTAATCTATCCTTCACCTATATTTGGTCCTGTACATTCCAGAAGATTGGGTGTCTCATTAGGTATCAATCTCTTGCCAGCTGATGGTAAGGTGTGTTCGTTTGATTGCATTTATTGCGAGTGTGGTTTCAATGTTGACCATCGTACTAAGAAGCCAATGCCTACACGACAGGAAGTTCGTGAAGCACTTGAGTCTAAGTTGCAGGATATGCAAAAAAATGGCCCTGCCCCTGATGTATTAACTTTTGCTGGCAACGGGGAACCCACTTTACATCCTCATTTTCCTGAAATTATTGCTGACACATTGCAATTACGCAATCATTATTTTCCCCAAGCTAAGGTTAGTGTACTGAGTAATGCAACAATGATTCTTAAACCATCTGTTCATGAGGCTTTGGCTAAAGTAGATAATAATATCTTGAAGCTCGACACTGTAAATATCAATTATATTCACTTGACAGATAGGCCTGTTGGCAATTACTCGCTGGATGTAATTATTGAAAACATGAAATCCTTTAAAGGTAAGTGTATTGTGCAGACTATGTTTATGAAAGGCACTTACAATGGTCAGGATGTGGATAATACCTCTGACTGTTTTGTGCTACCTTGGTTAGAGAAAGTGAAGGAGATTGCACCCAGCCAGGTAATGATTTACACGATAGATCGTGAAACCCCTGCTCATGATTTGAGGAAAGCCACCCATGAGGAACTTGACAGGATAGGGACATTGGTTCGTGATTCGGGCATAGCTTGCTCTGTATCTTATTGATATTAATAAGAATACCCCGAAATACACGGGGTATTCTTATGTTATAAAAAGAGATTATTCTTAGAAATTGATCGTAAATGAACCACCTATGGTGTAGTAATGTAACTTTTTGGTTTTTTCAAACTCATAAGCATCAATGCTTATACCCAAGCCAGCATATAACTCTTCCATATTAGGAGTTGCTACATAAAGATAACGGTAGGGGTCATATTTCAGGTTAAAGGTCTTGCGAGAATAATCATAGTCGAAGAACAGTTTCCATGAGAAATTAGACTTATAATGGTAGGTAAGTGAAATACCAGTACCATAGGTGGTGCTCATCTGACCTCCCATTGTCATATAGTCCCATTGTGCTTCATAGTCTTCATTGGTGGAATTGAATCTGGTGATTGCCAGACTGGTAGGTGTTCCATCTACGACTTCCATTTTATAGCCGATATCTTTTATATTACCCATATATTTGGCATCAAGGTCAAGTTCTTGCATGATACTTCTACCTACCAACACTTTAGTACCTATAGAAAAACGCTTGCTCAAAGGGAGGTTGAAATAAAGACCTACACTTGCTGCAAACTCACTCAAGTGGTCGCTCTCTACCAAAATATCCTGGTCAGTAACAACGTCTTTGCCGTTAGCCATAATCAAATCTTTAGTAGCAACATATTCTGGTGTAGTGTCACTCCAACCATTGACACTCTTGAGATAATACATCAGATCATTGGTAAGTTCGGAGTTTGCTTGTTCGGGTTTATAGGTTATCGCATCCCAATTCTTAGCAGGCATAGTACGTACACGAAGGCGTCCTCCAATACCTACATATTTATTAAAAAAATACGCACCTTCAGCATCCACTGTTGTAGCACTGCGGAAGTCTACTCTAATGAATTCATCATCGTCAAGCTCCTCTTCTAATTCATATTTAAGGTCTTTTAGACTGAAACCAATGCTTTTTGACCCCAAGCCCACACCCATGGAGATGGAGAAGAAGGAAGGTTTATTGAAGTCACCTTGCAAGTCGTTGCGTAGTAGCCCTTTTTCTTTGAAAAGCAAATCTGCTAAAGCATAACCCAACTCACCAGCAAAAATACCAATACCGGCGCCTGACATCACATCGCTGATCCAGTGTCGGTTGTTGAGCACACGCATTACACCCGTTGCTGTAGCGATACCGTAACCTGCTACAGAGAACCATGGTGAACGGGTCAAACCATATTCCTTATGTAAAACCGTTGCTCCCACAAATGAGTTGGCTGTATGTCCAGACGGCCATGAGTTGGCAGTAGATCCATCAGGACGCATTTCTTTGGCTGAATATTTGATGGTATTGACAAATAGACCCATAATACCATATGACAGACCTGCGCTTACAAAGAAACGCCTCCAGTCACTACGACCTTCATATCCAAAGATTTTCAAACCTAATGTCATAGCAGGTCCAAAATACTGCGTATAATCATCAATAGAACTTTTGAAGTTGGTTAGCAAACGGGTATTGGCATGATACTCGTCTTTATAATTCTGCCGGAAAGCATTCTTCTCACTCTTTAATAGGATACCACCAATAAAAAGAGGAACACCTACAAAGGTCATGTCATCCATGAACTTATATGGTTTTATCCCTGGTTTGGTAGTAGCCCATTTATAAACATCTCTGGTGGCTTCGGTATTGTACATAGTTGAAGCTATAGGCAGTTTGCCCAGTTTCATCTTAGGGGCTGGTTTAGAAGATGTAGTGAGATTGTAGTTCCATTCAGGCATTTCCACCTTTAAAGGCTCTGTATTATATCCTCCAATGATAATGTTAGCTGAGGCTGTCAAGCATACCAACATCATCATAAACAATGCAACAAGATGTTTCATATAAACAAGAATTTATATTATTTTCACAAAGGTAAGCAATTTTTTTAACAAAAAGTAAAAGAATGATAAAAATATTATAAAAGCACATTATCTGGATGATTTAATTATACCACCTCCAATCTCCTGCTTCATAACGGCTTTCTATCAAATCTTCAATGCTGTCTGGTAGGTTGGGGAAAAAGTCCATTCCCGTAATTTTTTCTATTTCATCAATGGTATGAATTCTATAAGGTCTGTCAGAACCATTGTTTTCAAAAATGTATCCAATGGCACGAGCAGGCTTCGTACTGGTTATCAAGATACATTTAAAAAACTGTTCTGGAACAAAGATTTCATGATTCTTGCCTATGGTCTTGCCTTTCCGCTTATCAATGATTGGACCACAAACAATGAATATCTCCCCATAACGATTAGCCCAACGGCGACAAGCAATTTCCAAATCATTCCACTTGCCGCTATTCAGATCGTGGTTTTGCGGACAAATATTACTCATATAGAACGATTCACTCATAGCTTTATCATTATAATGGTTATCGCCTGCTGGACACATGTGACCGCGGTCATAGCCTGAACCAGAGTAGTCCCAGGGTTCTACCTGGTTGTCTTTAGGCAATTCAGTATCTGCCACAAACTCATCTCTCCGATTGTTCTTACCCTTGGTTTCATTCTTATTTAGTTCCCATGCCACCCAGTTAGGCAAGTTCCAGTTACGATTGTAGGAAACAGTATAGTTGGTACGTTTTAGGATGCGTTCAGAGCGGTCTTTCAATTTGGCAGGAATCTCAAGGTTTTCCGTATTGATTACTGTCTCGCCTTGACCGTTTTCTATCTGTGCATTAGCCTCTTGGAAATCAATCTCTGTTTCCACTTGCATATTATCCTCTACTACCATTTCCTGTTTGGCAGGTTCATTCATCGTTTTCTGTTCGTTCAACTGTTTGTTGATCGGGAAATATGATAGCAAGGCTGCTAAGATAACTGCAAAAGCCGACCCCGCATATTTAGTAGTATTCTGTTTTTTCTTTTTGTTCATATTTTTCGAGTATTATGATACAAAAATAAAGAAAAAGAATTATATTTGCCAAAAGTACTAACTAAATTCATTAAAACTATGGCTAAAAGCATAAAAGGCACACAGACAGAAAAGAACCTGCTTACATCATTTGCAGGTGAGAGTCAGGCTCGTAACAGATATACATTCTTTGCAAGTGCCGCAAAGAAAGAAGGTTTTGAACAGATAGCTGCTATCTTTTTGGAAACAGCTGAACAAGAAAAGGAGCATGCAAAACGTATGTTCAAGTACTTAGAAGGTGGTAATGTAGAGATTACCGCTTCATTCCCAGCTGGGGTAATTGGCAGAACTATTGACAATTTACAAGCAGCTGTTGCTGGTGAGCACGAAGAGTGGGCAGAGGCTTATCCTCATTTTGCTGAGGTGGCTGATGCTGAAGGGTTCCCCGATATTGCTGAGATGTATCGCCGTATCGCTATTGCTGAGAAAGGACACGAAGAGCGTTATTTCGCTTTTGTGAAGAACATCGAGGCAGCTAAGGTATTTGCTAAGGATGACGAGGTGGTTTGGCAATGCCGTAACTGTGGTTACATCCATGTGGGTAAACAGGCTCCTGAGGAATGTCCGGCATGTAAGCATCCGCAGGCTTATTTCGAAATCAAGAAGGAGAACTTCTAAGGATTATCAGACAATTAAATGATTGGGGAAGCATGTGCTTCCCCTTTATTATGAATTCATGGTGTTCCTGAGGAATTATTGAATAAACTTTAAAGTCACTTTGTGGGATTCTTGTATTATTGAGCCTATACCCCTATCTTTGCGTTAAAATTGGAGTATCTATATATGAATAATTAAAAACCGATGGAAACAGGATTATTGAAAATCATAAGTTTTATCTTTTCCATTATCTGCCTAATTTGTGGCATATTATTGTGGCGAAGACGAAAAGAGACCTCAGATGGGTCTCGTAACATCCTGTCTATCATTTTTTTATTATTGACAGTGTGTTGTATAATATACCTAACCTCTCCCTTCGGCAATTCGCTTCCTGTTCTTTCGCACATTTTACTGGATCCAATGATGGTCATTATTGGTCTTTGGGCCATCAATTTGTTCATTTGCTATCCGATAGAGGTAATGCGTCCTCGCCAGCTTCGTGGTTGGTGGCAAGTGCTTGTTCTCCTCCCATCCTTGTTGGCTACTCTGACTCTGGTATCAGGATTGCAGTTCCAAGAATTGCTAAGTTGGTCTGATTTGTTGACACATATTGGTGATATTGATGTGGTATTCCGACTGGTATGCTTGTTTTTACTCACTATCATATCCCTGTTTTTGCTCGTCATTCCTTACAACTGGCGCAAATCAAGTGCTGACTATCGATGGATTCGAAAGATCACATTCATTTCCCAAGTAACGACCTTTCTTTATTATGGCAATACTTTAACCAGCCTCCCTCTATTCTTTTACTTGCATCTTGCATGGGTTTTATTGACCATGATTTATTTAACTTGTTATGAGTTGGGCATCAGGGTCTTGCCACCTATACAAACCATACAGATGCCTGTTTCCTCTCCATCTATCAGTGCGCCACACAAACATGTCAATATTGGCGATTTATGGCCACGCATCTGTCAAATAATGGATGAATGTGAAGAATGGCGAAACCCTAACGCTACTGTAGAGACATTGAGTAGGGCCATTGGAACTAATCGCATCTATGTGGCCAAATGCATTCGCGAGCATACTGGATTAACATTCAATGATTATTTAAACAAGAAACGCATAGACTTCTTGGTCCTTCAACTACGTCAAGATCCTTCGCAAGATCACAAGTCGCTCTATTTTGAAGCTGGTTTCAGGAGCAGACATACGGTTTATCGTAACTTCGTGAAGTTCATGGGATGCTCCCCCTCCGATTTTATTGCGTCATTGTAGCAATCCAAAATAGCCTTTATTTCTATGTTTTTCAATTTTGAAGAGATGTTTTTCAAAATTGCAACATCCATTTTTGTCAGTATTTGCCTTTTTTTTACTAATTATGTGCTGAAATTTTAATTCAATGTTATGGAAAGCAATAAATCAAAAAGAGTCGTGCAGATTGAAATAGGCGACAACGTAAAAAAACTCACTATCATGGGTGAAGACCAAAACCAGCAAGTGGTAATGAGGGAAGAAATTGGTGAGAGTGAACTGGATCAAGTGGCAGGTAGCAGTCGCATACCAAGGTACTTCCCCTTTTGTACTAAATTGCAATATTAATGTTATGGAAAGCAATAAATCAAAAAGAGTCGTGCAATTTGAAATAGGCGACAACGTAAAAAAACTCACTATCATGGGTGAGAACAAGGACCAACAAGTGGTGATGAGGGAAGTACTTGGCGAGGATGAACTGGAGCAAGCGGCAGGAGGAATGAGAGATCCATATATACCTGTAGCAGAAATATGTTCACAGATTGGAAGAACTAAAAAACCAAATAGGCCAAGGTAGTAAAAAATGTATTAATTAATAATTACAATTATGGAAAACAAGAAAGTAAAAAGGGTCGTGCAATTCGAAATAGACGACGATGTAAAGAAACTGACCATTGAAGGTGTTGACAAAGACCAACAAGTGGTGATGCGGGAAGAACTGGGCGAAGATGAACTGGAGCAAGCAAACGGAGGTCGTCTACAGCGTTATTATGAAGATGAAACTATGCACCATGATATCCCTACTTTAAGTTTACGTTTTGGTGGTGGATTTCCTTAATGAATAAAGTTACTGGGTAGTTTCTTATTTAAACTTCAGTACCAGAATTAATCTAAGAGAAGAAAATATCAAATGATAATTATGGAAGCCAAGAAAGAAAAAAAGTTTGTGCAGATCGAAATCGGCGACGATGTAAAGAAATTGACCATTGAAGGTGTTGACAAAGATCAGCAGGTTGTGATGCGTGAGGAAATCAGCGATAAAGAGTTGGAACAGGTGGCTAGTGGTTGGGGAGCAGGGTGTCCACATAATCTTTACTACCTCTCATCATCATGTCCACGCAAAACTTTTCCTTAAAATCAGTGTTATGGAAATGGAAACTAATAAAGAAAAAAGGGTTGTGCAGATCGAAATCGACAACAGCGTGAAGAAAGTAACGATTACTGGTGAGGATGAAAACCAGCAAGTGGTTATGAGGCAAGAACTCATCGAGAATGAACTGGAGCAAGCTACTGGAGGGATGAGAGATCCATTCTTTTGTTTACCCTATAAAAGTTAACGATTATGGAACCCAGGAAAGATAAAAAGTTTGTGCAGATCGAAATCGGCGACGATGTAAAGAAATTGACCATTGAAGGTGTTGACAAAGACCAACAAGTGGTGCTGCATGAGGATATTAGCGATGAAGAGTTGGAGAACGTAGCAGGTGGACTAATACCAGACCCTTGTTTCCAATATTTTAGATAAGTTTTCATACTTAGTTTCAACTATTGGAACAATGATTAACAAATAAGGTAACGAGCCGATCCCATGGGAGGAACAGCTCATTGTCATATAGTCAATTTCAGAGTTTATTATTTAGTTCTATTTTATCATCTATTGCTTGTCTCTATAGGTTTGTGGAGACAAGCCTGTCACCCTGCGAAAGTATTTGCAAAAGAAGCTGGGGTTGGCAAAATTCAGTTCATCGCTTATCTCAGCTATTGTTTTATCTGTATGCTTGAGTAATACCTGAGCATCAGTTATCACCGCCTTATCTATCCATTCTTTAGCCGTAATACCACTTTCTTGCTTGATAAGTGAACCTAAATAACGTTCTGAAAGACAAAGCAAGTTTGAGTAGAAAGCCAATTGACGTTCTTGATGACAGTGCTTATTGATTAAATGGATGAATTGGTTGAAAACTTCACGGCTATGAGTCAAAGGTTTTTGAGGAAGATGTTGACGTCTGTGGTTTAAATGGTTGGTATAATGTAACAAGGCTCCGAATATGTTGCCTACAGAATCACGACTATAGTCTTTTTGGTGCAACATCTGCCAAGCAGCCTGAAACAAATGTTCTATTACCTCCATCTCAGCAGACTCTACATTGATAAATAATGCTGGATATTCGTTCAGTAAAAGATTATCTTTACGATTGGTGAATGAAGCATTAAGTAGATAGTCACTAAGTGCCATACCTGCCATTTCAAAATCATCGCTGACGTGATTTATCTGTATAATGGTGCCACGATTGAGAAAAGCTAACGTACCTCCTTTAAATGTATAAGGCATCAGGTTAACAACATATTCGGCCTCACCTTTTCTGATTATGCCGATGCGTGCCTCCTCCAACAACACAGGAGTATGTAGAGGCAACACTTTATCTATCTTGTCTTTCCTCCCTTCCATCAATATCGCCACATTATCAGTTAGCATGGCGTGATCAGGGGTCTTTGTTCCCAATAATTGGTACAAAGTCTCAAAGTCATAATGTTTCAGTTCCTTCCGTTTCATAAATGCGCTAAAATTATATATGATGTTACGAAAGTAATAAAAAAGTTTGAGGTAAATAAAGGAAATCATACAAAAAGGACATAGATTAATGGTTTTGGATTGTCAAAACCTCTTATTTTGTTCTTACATTTGCACAAAGATTAAAAACAGAATAGATATGAAACCATTAAAGGTATTAATCGTTTTCTTGACATGTCCACTCTTCTTGTGGGCACAAGCATTGACGCTCGACGAATGTCAGCGTTTGGCACAGGAGAACTATCCACTCATCAACAGATATTGTTTGATAGAACAGACCACTGGCTATACTTTGGAGAACATTAGCAAGGGATGGCTTCCACAGATTTCTGCTACTGCCCAAGCCACCTTTCAGAGTGATGTAATGAGTTTTCCAGATGCGATGAAGAATCTGTTTGCGCAGACAGGACGAGAATTGAAGGGATTAAGCAAAAGTCAATATAGGGTAGGGGTGGATGTCAACCAAATGCTTTTTGACGGCGGAATCATCAGTAATCAGCGCAAGCTGGCCAAGTTGCAAGGAGAGGTGCAGTCGGCTCAGAATGATGTGGACCTATATGCCATTCGTCAGCGCGTGAACAACCTTTATTTCTCTATTCTCTTGACCGATGAACGCTTGAAAGTAAATGATGACCTTCAGACTTTGCTAGAGTCTAACTTAAACAAACTCAACTCTATGCTTAAAAACGGGATGGCTATGGAAGGTGATATAAGCAGCTTGAAAGCAGAACAGCTGAAGGCTCGTCAGCAACGAACAGAGCTTTCTTCTACTCGCAAAACACTTTGTCGCATGTTAGCTTTGATGTGTGGAGTGGATGATATTAATGTAAAAAAAGATGGCCAATTCATAAAGGATGATATCCTAACTAATAATCGACCAGAATTGAAGTTGCTTGATACCCAACTTCAATTGGCTGATGTCCAGGAAAAATTGTTGAACAGTAGCCTTTTGCCTCGTATGAGTCTTTTTGCACAAGGTTTTTATGGTTATCCTGGTTACAACACTTTTGAAGACATGTTCAGTCGTAAGTGGTCATTGAATGGTATGGTGGGAGCAAGATTTACTTGGAACATTTCGCAGTTTTATACGAGTAAAGGGGATAGGGCAAAACTTCAATTACAGCGACAGTTGACTGAGAATGCTCGCGAAATATTTCTTTTCAACAATAACTTGCAGCAAGTGCAGCAGAATGAGGACATCTTAAAATATCGCCAATTGTTGGAAGATGATGCTAATATTGTCAGTCTGCGTGAAGAGGTAAGGAAAGCTGCAGAGTCAAAACTAAATCATGGTATCATTGACACTAATGCTTTATTGCAGGAAATTAATCGTGAGAACCAAGCTAAAACGGAACTTGCAACGCATGAAATCATGATGCTGCAACAAATGGAAAACTTGAAATATACTTTAGGAAATTAGGAGTTAAAAGCTATGAATAGATTATTAATTATCAATTGCCAATTATCAATTGTCTTGCTGTTGTCATCATGCAGTGGAGATAACAAGGACTTCGATGCAACAGGAACATTTGAAGCTAGCGAAATAACCGTTTCTGCCGAACAGAATGGACGTTTGCTGAGTTTTGATATTACTGAAGGTACAACAATCAAAGCTTTACAGCAAGTTGGTTTGATTGATACAGTACAATTGGCTTTGCAAGCACAGGCATTGGGTGCCACTCGTGAGAGCATTGCTAACCAGCGTCCTGATTTGGCTAAACAAATTGCTGCTACACGCCAGCAATTGGAGAAGGCTGAAATGGAGCAGCATCGTTTTGAGGCTTTGTTAAGAGATAAAGCCGCTACACAGAAGCAAGTGGATGATGCCGTGAGTGCCGTACTAGTATTGCGCAAGCAATTAGAGGCACAGGTTTCGGCATTAAACAATACTACACAGAGCCTGAATAATCAGGTGAGTGCTACTGATATTCAACGTTTGCAAGTGCTCGACCAGTTGCAAAAGTGCCACATTACTACTCCTATCAGTGGAACTGTACTGAACAAATATATGGAACCCGGTGAGTTCGCCACCATCGGTAAGCCTTTATTCAAGATAGCAGATACTGAGAGTATGTATCTTCGTGCTTATGTAACTTCTGCGCAACTCTCAAATGTGAAGATTGGGCAAGAAGTGAAGGTGTTTGCCGATTTTGGAGGTGGCGACCGTAAGGAATATGCTGGTGTGGTGACTTGGATTTCCGATCGCTCTGAGTTTACCCCTAAGACCATTTTGACGAAAGATGAGCGTGCTGACTTAGTATATGCGGTGAAGATTGCTGTGAAGAACGATGGCTTTATCAAGATCGGTATGTATGGTGAGATGAAATTATAATTGACTATTATGAATGCCATTGAAGTCAATCATGTGTCAAAGTCATACGGACGGGTGAAGGCACTCGACGATGTGTCGTTCTCAGTCAGCAAGGGCGAGGTGTTCGGTCTCATCGGTCCTGATGGAGCTGGCAAGACTACACTTTATCGCCTGCTTACTACCTTGTTGCTTCCTGAAAAGGGATGGTTGAAAGTGGAAGGCTTAGACACCGTGAGCCAGATGAAGGAGATTCGTAAACGTGTGGGCTATATGCCAGGCAAGTTTTCACTTTATCAAGACCTGACCGTTGAAGAGAATCTGATTTTTTTTGCTACCATCTTTGGTACTACCATAGAAGAGGGCTATGATAGTATCAAGGCTATCTATTCGCAGATAGAGAGATTTAAGGACAGAAAAGCAGGTGCTCTTTCTGGTGGCATGAAACAGAAGTTGGCTTTATCGTGTGCATTGGTACACAGTCCAAGTGTGCTGTTTCTCGATGAACCCACCACAGGTGTTGATCCTGTTAGTCGGAAGGAACTATGGGAAATGCTTGGTACACTGAAGGAACGAGGCATCACCATTGTAGCCTCTACACCTTATCTTGATGAGGTACGTCGGTGCAATCGGGTAGCTTTCCTGGACTGTGGGGAGGTAAAAGGCATCGATGCGCCCGATGTCATACTTGAACGTTTTAAGGACATCTTCAATCCGCCTGGAATCGATAGAAATGGAGAATTCAGAACTCAGAATTCAGAATCTTCATCAGACAACGTCATTGAGGTCTCTCATCTCGTCAAGGCTTTTGGCTCTTTCCATGCCGTTGACGATATCACTTTCAGTGTGAAGAAAGGCGAGATATTTGGCTTTTTGGGAGCAAATGGTGCTGGTAAGACCACAGCTATGCGAATGCTCACAGGTCTTTCACAACCTACCAGTGGCTCAGGTACAGTGGTGGGTTTCGACATCTGTACACAATATGAGGAGATTAAGAAGAACATTGGCTATATGAGCCAGAAGTTCTCGCTTTACGAAGACCTTACCATTGCTGAGAACATCCGTCTTTTTGCAGGCATTTATGGTATGAGTGATACTGATATTCAAAGCAAGACTGACGATATGCTTGCCAAATTGAAGTTTCAGGAACATAAAAACGATATTGTTGGTTCGTTGCCATTGGGATGGAAGCAGAAATTAGCTTTTTCTGTGAGTATCTTCCATCATCCAGGCGTGGTGTTCCTCGATGAACCTACAGGTGGAGTTGATCCAGGTACGCGTCGTCAGTTTTGGGAGCTTATCTATGCTGCTGCTGCTGAGGGCATCACGGTGTTTGTCACCACTCACTATATGGATGAGGCTGAGTATTGTGACCGTATCTCGATCATGGTGGACGGCAAAATCAGTGCCCTCGGCACCCCCGACGAACTGAAAGAGCGATTTCATCAGCCTGACATGGATCATGTGTTCACTTATCTGGCACGTCAGGCTAAAAGATCAGGAGATTAATGTTATGAATAAGTTTGTTTCATTCATATTAAAAGAAGCGAAACACATTGTGCGTGACAAGCGTACTATGCTAATATTATTTGGTATGCCTGTCATGATGATGCTCATCTTCGGCTTTGCCATCACAACCGATGTGAAGAATGTGCGTACGGTGGTGGTTACATCGTCCATTGACAATCAGACAGGACAAGCTGTTGAGCGACTCAGGTCTTCTGAATACTTCACTATCGTTGCCACAGTACCTACCCCCCAGGATGCAGAACGGATGATTCGTAATCAAAAGGCTGATATGGTAGTGGTGTTTGACCAAGATTTTGCTACCAAACAAAGTGGATTTCAAATCATTGTCGATGGGGCAGACCCCAATATGGCTCAACAGTGGACAAACTATGCACAGCAAACGATTCTTAATTCACAATTGTCAATTGTCACATTAAAGATGCTCTATAATCCTCAGATGAAGAGCGCCTACAATTTTGTGCCTGCAATCATGGGTATGTTACTCATGCTGATTTGTGCCATGATGACCTCAATTTCTATTGTACGTGAGAAAGAAAAGGGTACCATGGAGGTTTTATTGGTATCTCCGGTAAAACCATTGATGATTATCATTTCTAAGGTGATTCCTTACCTTGTTTTGGCCTTTTTCATCCTCACCATCATCCTGCTCATGTCACGTTTTGTGTTGGATGTTCCGTTACAGGGTTCCATCTTGTGGATTTATTTATCATCTACGATTTACATTGTCTTGGCTCTTTCTTTGGGGATACTTATCTCTAATGTTGCCCAAACGCAGTTAGTAGCATTATTGATGTCAGCTATGGTGTTGCTGTTGCCCATTGTTATGCTCTCGGGCATGTTGTTCCCCGTTGAGAGTATGCCACCGATTCTGCAATGGATTTCAGCGGTTATCCCTCCTAGATACTATATCCAATCTATGCGTAAGTTGATGATTATGGGGGTGGGCATCCAGGAGGTGGCGCGTGATGTATTGATTCTCGCAGGCATGACAGTCTTGTTGTTAATGCTTGCCTTGAAGATGTTCAAGAAGAGATTGGAGTGATGTTCAATTATTAATGTTCAAAGATCAATGCCAATAAAGTATCTTATAAATAAAGAGTTCTTGCAAATACGGCGCAATCCTTTCCTACCCAGGCTGATAGTGCTGTTCCCTATCATGATTATGTGTGTCATGCCTTGGGTGGCAAATATGGAGGTGAAGAACATTGTGGTGGATGTGGTAGATAATGACCGTAGCACGCTTTCGCAACAGATAGTGCATAGCATCGAAACAAGCAACTACTTCGTATTTAATGGCCAGAAGCCAACTTACCAAGCTGCTTTGGAAGAGATTGAAACCTGTAAGGCCGATGTGGTGTTGGTCATTCCACCTGATTATGAGAAAGACATTGTCAAGAATAGCGTAGGGGGTAATTTGCATTCTCCTTCAGTGCTGATAGCCGCTAATGCAGTTAATGGCACCAAGGGCTCTATGGGCTCGGCTTATCTCTCGCAGATCGTTGCTGGTCAAGCGTCCTTCAGCCAAGCATTAACGTCGCGACAACCAATTCTCAATTCTCAATTTTCAATTCTCAATTTATATAACAAGAATCAAGACTACAAACTATTTATGATTCCAGCACTGATAGCCATACTTATAATGATGCTTTGTGGTTTCTTGCCGGCACTCAATATTGTGGGAGAGAAAGAAGTTGGGACTATTGAGCAGATAAATGTAACACCCGTCAAGAAGTGGGAATTTATTTTAGCTAAGCTCATACCATATTGGTTAATAGCTTTGTTTGTCATGTCCGTTTGCTTTGTGTTAGCATGGCTCGTTTATGACTTTACATGTCAAGGCAACCTGGCGTTGGTTTATCTCTTGGCTATGTTATTGGCTTTGTTCTGGAGCTCTTTCGGACTTATCATCAGCAATTATTCCGACACCATGCAGCAAGCTATCTTCGTGATGTGGTTTTTTGTGGTATGCATGATGCTGCTGAGTGGCCTTTTCACCCCTACACGCTCTATGCCCGATTGGGCCTATGCTACCACCTATGTTAATCCCATGCACTATTTCATAGACGGCATTCGCACCGTTTTCATTCGTGGTGGCGATTTCAGTAGCATTGCCCATCAGGTTTATGCCCTCCTCGCCATCGGCCTTTTTATGGCCGCTTGGGCTGTAAGGAGTTATCGGAAGAACAGCTGACAATGATTCTAAAGAACATTAGAATGAAACTTTACTAACCCTTCCAAAGGAGCCTTTTCAATGGTCCCGATGTTAAGTTGGTGCGTTCCAGCTACTTTCTCAAGTATATCACGGAAATACCAAGCAATGGAACCGCAGAAATGGATGGAGTGATGCTGGTAATCGTATTGCATCAGACAACGCGTACAAAGCGCCTCGAAGTTGGCAACGATTTGTAGATATATCCTCTCATTATAGCGATGTTCATAGATAAAAGGTGCAAAACTTGCCAAGAAACGGTTAGCATAAGGTTGACGATAGACACGTTCGATAATTTTGCCTGCATCCAAATTGAAAGTCTGTTCAAACTCCTGCTTAATTTCTTCTCCTAATAGCCCTTTGTAAAGTGCGCCAATAAAGAGCTTGCCCAATACAGATCCACTACCCTCATCTCCCAAGATAAAGCCCAATGACGAAACATTTTTCGTGATGTTTGCTCCATCATAATAGCAAGTATTAGAGCCTGTTCCTAAGATACAGGCAATGCCTGGCTCATGACTGCACAAGGCACGTGCCACCCCCAACATATCAGAATTTACCTCACATACACCTGTAATGGTCAATTTACTTTTCAATACCCGTTCCATCAAAGGAATCTTGTCGTATATACAACCTGCTCCATAGAAAAATACGTCATCTATTCTGGTGGAGGGCAGCTGAGGTACAAGTGCCGAAGCTACTTCATTGGCTAATTGCTCCTCACTCTGCTGGTAAGGGTTCATGCCTTTAGTGGAATAGTATTGCTTTTTGCCCCTATCGTCGATGAGGCACCAATCGGTCTTGGTCGATCCGCTGTCTGCTATCAGTTTCATGGAATAAGGATTGGTAAATTAAAACTATAGATCATCTTTCTTAACTAAAGCACAAGCACCAATGGTGGCGATGCAACATAGCATTATCCAGATGAAAAAGCCTGTATAGCCCATCATCTCCTGCAACCAACCTGCTATCATGCCTGGCAACATCATACCTAATGCCATAAATGCCGTACAGATGGCGTAGTGAGCAGTGGCTTGAGGACCGCGTGCATAATGAATCAAGTAAAGCATATAAGCTGTAAAACCGAAACCATAGCCAAATTGTTCAATACAAACTGCCAAAGAAACCAAGAAAATGTTCTGTGGTTGGTAGAAGCTGAGTAACACATACACCAAATTAGGGAGTACAAGGCTTAGAGCCATTGGCCATAACCACTTTCTGAGTCCACCTTTTGACGCACAAATACCACCAATAATGCCACCAACGGTTAAGCCAATGATGCCTACTGTACCATACACTATCCCTACTTCAGATGTACTCAGACCAAGTCCGCCTTTTTCTATTGGATCCAACAAAAAAGGATTGATAATCTTCACTAATTGAGCTTCAGGCAAGCGATAGAGCAACATAAAGAGGATAGCCACCCAAGCATGTCTCTTGCGGAAGAAGGAGACAAAGGTACCGAAAAACTCTCGAGCGATATTCTTAACAGTTGTATCAGCCGAGGCTTTGTCTGATATGGGCTTGGGCAGAACGAAGTGATGGTAGATGAAGAAGGCCAAGAAAAGCCCTGTCAACATGTAGAAGGTGATACTCCATGCCATGTTGATGTCCATCCGTTTTTCCAATTCACCTGCGAGTATCACCAACAAACCTTGACCTGCTATGGTAGCGATACGATAGAAGGTACTACGAATTCCAACGAAGAAGGCTTGGTTTTCTTCATTCAATGCCAACATATAATAGCCGTCGGCAGCAATATCGTGGGTAGCAGAACTGAAAGCTACTAACCAAAACATAGCCAATGACCAGGCAAAGAATGAATTGACTGGTAGGGTGAAAGCCACTCCCGCAAAGCCTGCTCCTATTAGCAATTGCATGGCAGTAATCCACCAACGTTTGGTCTTGAACAAATCGACAAACGGACTCCAAAAAGGTTTGATGACCCAAGGCAAATACAACCATGAAGTATAGAGAGCAATGTCGGTATTTGAGATGCCCAACTTCTTATACATGATGACGGATATCGTCATCACTGCCACATACGGCAGCCCCTCAGCTAAATACAATGTTGGAATCCAATTCCAACCACTTCTTCGTCCATTCTCCATTATTCATTCTCCATTAGTAAATTCTCTCCACTTTTGCACCTTGGTAGTAGTGCAAAAGTATTTCCTTATATTTAAAACCTTTCTCACCCATCACAGCAGCACCAATCTGGCAAAGACCAACACCATGTCCCCATCCTGTACCTTCGAGGGTAAATTGCTCAGGCACACTGCCTTCTCCTTGTTTCTTTACTTCGAATGCCGAACTGAACAAGTGTGATGTTGATAAAGCCTTGCGAATCTCCAACTCTTTGCCGATAATCAATGATCGCTTGCTGCCCACAATCTTCAGTCTGTAAATGCGTCCGCTGGTACCGCGAGCCAATGGCTCCAGGTCGATGATATCGCCAAAATCGATGCCAGTTTTTGCCATTATCAAATCATGCAACTCCTGCTGACTATAGGTTACTGTCCAACGGTAGAAGTCAGTAGTTTGTTGGTCGTAGTTCACCATCACCTGCCTCAGTATTTGTTGGTTGGCCATCCCACAATAAGGGTCAATTACGTTCGTCAAATAGGGGTAGTCCTTGTCCTCCCAGCATGTGCTGAATTTCTCTGTCATACCTCCGCAGCATTTCGAGAAGCGGGTGTCGCAAATCTCCCCATTATAAATCAGGATCTCGCCACGGGTCTGTTCCACCGCTTCCTTGGCTACATCGGTGGTTACTTTAGTAACGCCTTGGTAACGCTGGCAATGGTCATCGGCACACACATCATAGTGCTGATGAGCCGAACGGTTGTACCACCTTACAATCTCTTCATCATTCTCAGTGCCACACGAAGAGTTGTTGTCGTTCTTTTGCGCCGTGAGCTGAGCCAGTAACCAACTGCGTGAGATAACTGCATGCGCTTTGAGTAATTCTATCGAGGCCATCGCACTCATCTCGCTCGATATCACGCTGGTGAGATAACGTTCTGTGCTGATGATATTGATAGCTGTTATTTTCCCCTCTTCAATGATTAGATGCAATGTTCCTTGGAAGTTTTGGTCTTCCTGCTGTTGCCAATGGAATTGCTTGCCTATCATCACGTTCTTAACCTTTATTAGGTTCTTGTCAGGTTCAATTGGGAAAAACAGCAATTCCTTAAAACTGTCTCCATTCCATTGAATCAAACCATTATCCATATAAACACGCTGTTCCCCCTCCACGATTTTCTTCGTGGGGACAGGATTGCCTTTGGGTGCCACCACATGATAGTTGCCTTGCAATGTAAACCGAATCTCGGGGTTCGATAGCAATCCAACTTGTATCTCAGGTTCTTCCATTGAGTTCGTTTTTAAATGTTTCTATATCTGTATCTTGCCAACATACCTCATGTAGGATATGCTCTATTGTTGTTGCATTTAATCGTTCAAAGTCCTCTTCCCTAACCGTGATGAAAACACCCCCTAAATCCACAGAAGCCGGACTGATAATCATCTGCTCACCTCCCTCAGCAAAATAGCAGGAAGGGCGATGTTTCGTTCGAGGGAAGATAAAGGTAAACCATTGGCCTCCTTCATAATAAGTAAGCACATTAACCATCGGTTCACCCTCTAAGTTAGAGGGAGTTTCTGTTAGGGTGGGAGAACTTGTTTTTGTGCTGAGTACCTGCATCAACCTTTCAAACAACACAACAGCATCTTTCTTCTCATCAGCTATCATCAGCAAGGTGTTGCGAGGATCATGGATCATGAGGTGTAAGCGAGCCTTTCCTTCCACCGCCAAATGCTCACCTATACGCTCCTGCCATTGTTCCTCTATTGGCATAAACCTCCTGCTCCCAGCTTGGAAATGCATGTGGTCGGGTGCCGATGCTCCACATCTCGGACCATTAAAAAAAACGGTGAATTGGGGCATTCCTTCCGCTAAGTCCAGCATGTCGGCATATCTTCCCTGTAACTGCTGGGGTGTATGCTCGTAGGTTGGTATTGTGAGGTGTTGAGGGAAAATAGGGAAAGGATTCTCTAATATCTCATACTTTCCTTTCCAGTCTTTACTTGGTTGTGTGGGTGGCCTGTTTCCCTTACACAGAAAACAACGTCTGTGGGCTATACTGAAAGCATCTGTTTTAGCAGCAGAAGAGCGGATGCGTGCTGCATTGAATTGTACTCTGAATTCCATCTGCCCTATGCTGACAGATTTGATATGAATATGTCTATTATTGGTCTCCATTTTCCTTATTCATTCGTGCTTTCACTTCCCACGATCTTATCCTATCCTTATAAAGGTTATTGGCATTCACCTGAAAAGCATTCAATGCGGCATCCGAGTTACCACTCCACCTGCGACATAGATAAACCACCTCATACACACGCCCTATCTGATAATGTCTGCTTACCGCCAAGCCCACAGCATAATCTTCCCCATAACTTGTATTAGGGAAACCAATCTGTCTGATGGTGGGTGTGAAAAAAGCCCTTGGAGCCCCCAATCCATTGATGCGCAAAGCATTGTTCCGTCCATTCTCAGGTGTCCATTCTTTATGGTCAATAATGCCCGGAGGCAAGGTATTCAGGTCGAAATCAGTCATGCGATAAGTGCCCACCACCATAGCACATTGTTGTTCGTAGAAAGCACTCACCATAATACTCAGTGTATGCTCGTTGCTATAAAGGTCATCACTATCTAATTGAATGGCGAACTTGCCACATTCAGGATGGTGGATACCTATGTTCCAGCAACCACCGATGCCCAAGTCACTACGCTCTGGCACCACATGTATCACTCGCTTATCGACTGCCAATTGATCGATAACCTCTGAAGTGCCATCTGTGGAGTGGTTATCCACTACAATCACATTGAAAGGGAAATCAGTCTTTTGACATAGCACCGACTTGATGGCATCCTCAATAGTCTTCACACGGTTCTTGACAGGGATAATCACTGATGCTTCATAGACAAAATGCTCCTTGTCAAAGTTCACCGACTTAAATTGAGGCTTCAAATAAGCCCCTATCTCTTTCAGATGCTCCGTGCAAGCTTGTTCCATCTCAATTTGTCGTTCTCTATTGCGTGGATCCACATAGTCAAACTGCTTCTGTCCACTCAGGCGTATGTCCTTCTCCTGCTCCGTATAAAGATATTCATTGATATGCACGAATTCATAACGTTGCGACAGCTTTAGCCTCAAGTCATAGAAGCCAGCATATCGGTAGTTGTCTTTCATGCGACTTGCCGCCTCTTTCAGAGCGGATGTACGAATCATTACTACCGCACCAAAGTCGAAGTCATCACGCAGTGACCCCATTTGATAGTCAATCACAGGCGCTTGCTCCCATTGTCCGTTCTTGATGACATACCTGTCGGCATACACCATAGCGGCCCCAGTAGCCTCCATCACCTGTTTCATACGTTCTTGGGAAAGGTATCCCCACACTACCTCCGTATCCTTGATATACAGTAAGGTAGTCTCTCCCATAGCCTCCTCAGCTATTCTCCTCACCTCTGCCGAATTCACATTATTATATTGCATCTATGTTCTATAATTATTTATCTTTCATTTTTTCTTAATCAAGCAAAGTCCTACGAACGTAAAGACAGCATTCAAAATCAGAATCTCGTAACTGAACTGATAGCCATTGAACCATTGCACCGAGTTTTTATCCAATATAAAGCATAACAGCGGTGCCACGATGGCCACTATCGGTATCAGTCTGTCGCGCACCTTCCACTTGGTCAGTATGCCAAAAGCAAACATACCCAAGATAGGACCATAGGTATAGCTGGCCAGGATATACACTGCATCAATCACACTTGTATTGTTCAGTAAGTTGAACACCAAGATACTGAAGCCCATCACTGCCGCCATACCAATATGCACCCATTGTCTGGTTTGCTTCACCTCATCCTCCCCCTTGCCTTTGATGCCTAAGATATCGACAGTAAACGAGGTGGTCAATGCTGTCAGCGCCGATCCAGCAGCCGAATAGGCCGCAGCCGTAAGTCCTATCACGAATAAGATGCCAACGATGATAGGTAGATAGCCCCCTGTTGCCACGATGGTAAACAGTGTATCGCTTTTCTCCACCACAATGCCTTGACGGTCCACAAAGATGTATAGCAATGCCCCAAGCATCAAGAAGATAGATATCACCGCAAACTGCAGCACCATACTCACTATCATGTTCATCTGACTCTCTTTCGAGTTGCGGCAACTTAGGTTACGTTGCATCATGTCTTGATCAAGACCGTTCATGGCTATCTGTGTAAACACCCCTGCCAGAAACTGCTTCCAGAAGAACTGTTTACTGTTTATGTCGTCAAAGAAGAATATACGACTGTATTTCTCATCTTCAATGGCCGTCATCATTGTCCCCAAGTCCATGCCCAGCTCTTTTGCGATAAACCATATGCAGAGCACCACCGATACGATGAGGCAAAGCGTTTTCAGAGAGTCAGTCCAGATAAGGCTCTTCACCCCACCTTTGTAAGTATAGAGCCATACAATCAATATCGACACCACCACATTTAGTAAGAAAGGCAGGTGTAATGGCTCAAAGATAAGCAGCTGGAATGTAAGACATACCAAATACAGGCGCACCGCAGCCCCCAACATTTTAGAGATAAAGAAGAACCATGCGCCAGTGTGGTACGAGCTGATGCCCAACCGTTGTTCTAAGAACTGATATACGCTAACCAGCTGCATTCGATAAAACAGCGGTGTCAATACCAGTGCAATCACCAATTGTCCGGCCATAAATCCCATGATGAGCTGCAGATAGCCAAACTGTGAAGCTCCCACCATGCCAGGCACAGACACATAGGTCACACCCGAGATACTGGCCCCGATCATGGCAAACGCTACCATATACCATTTCGACTGCTTGCCCCCTTGGAAGAAACCAGCATTGTCCGCCTTTCTTCCAGCCCAGTAGGAAACGCCGAACAACACGGCAAAGTAGGCCAATACTGTGATGATAACAATTATAGGAGTCATGATCAACTTATACTATACGCATATATTTCTTTTTGAACAGAGCGTAGAAGCAGCCGTCAATACAATCTATTTTTTCGTACGCATCGCTACTCTCATACACTACTTTGTGCATATTATCACAAATAACGAAGAAAGTTTCCCCTCGTTTTACAGACACATTTTCAACCAAGAAAGCAGGAATTGCCAAATAGTCCACCTTCTTAATAATACCCATCTCTTTTACATCAAGCTTAAACTCGCTGACGACAGCTTCCACGCACACCCATTTACAAGTAGGAGACTCATAAGCAATAAGCATCCCGTCTTTTGTAACGATCTTTGTCACGTCGTAATTGTCTTGGTCTAAAACTTTCACTAATGCTCTAAGTTGTTCTCTCATAACATTTCTCCTCTATGTTTTTTAAGTGAAATAAAGGTATTGATACCCTTGCAAAGATAGTGTAAGTTAAAAATAAAAACAAGTGAGATGGGGTAAATTCTTATGTTGTGACAGTGCCTGTATTATATCCCTCTCTCTGCCCAGTCGCCTCGGTCAAGGTTACGATAACCGATGGCTTCGGCAATGTGTTGGCTCTGCACTTGTTCATAACCAGCCAAGTCAGCTATGGTTCTGGCTACCTTAAGAATACGGTCATAAGCCCTTGCACTGAGGTTTAGTCTCTGCATGGCAGTGCGGAGCAGCATCAGTCCGTTGGTATCGGGTTGAGCATACGTTTGAAGGAGCTTGGGTGTCATTTGGGCATTGCAATGTACATGAGATATGTTCTTATAACGTTCTTCTTGAATCTTTCGTGCATTGATTACTCGCTTGCGTATCACAGAACTCGGCTCTCCTTTGCGTTGGGAAGAAAGCTCTTCGAAAGGGACGGGGGTAACTTCAATCTGAAGATCGATGCGGTCCATCAATGGCCCTGATATGCGACTCATGTATTTCAACACTTGACCTGGTGAACAAACACAAGGGTGGGTAGGATGATTATAATAGCCACATGGACAAGGATTCATGGCTGCCACAAACATAAAACTTGCTGGATAATCTACTTGGTTGCGAACCCTGCTAATGCTGATGTGCCGGTCTTCCAACGGTTGTCTGAGCACTTCCAGCACATCTCTTCTGAACTCAGGCAGTTCATCGAGGAAAAGAATGCCATTATGAGCCAGACTGATCTCTCCTGGAAGCGGATAACTGCCACCTCCTGTCATTGCAACAGTAGAGATAGTATGATGTGGATTGCGGAATGGCCGATGGTAGATGAGGCCTCCTTCTTTGTTCAATTTACCGGCTACCGAATGTATCTTGGTGGTTTCCAGACTCTCGGCTAATGACAAAGGGGGCAGGATGGTTGGCAATCGCTTGGCCAACATTGACTTACCACTACCAGGGCTGCCCACAAGCAATAAGTTGTGACTTCCTGCTGCTGCTATCTCCATAGCTCGTTTCACATTTTCCTGTCCTTTCACATCAGAAAAGTCAGTCTCGAATTCATCCTGATGACTATAGAAATCCTCTCGGGTGTTTATTATTGTTGGCGATATGCTTTTCTCATTACCATTGAAAAACTCAACCACCTGACTTAAGTTCTCTGCTCCTAATACAATGAGATTATTCACTACAGCTGCCTCACGGGCGTTCTCATGTGGAAGGATAATACCCTTAAAACCCAGTTCACGGGCCATAATGGCTATAGGCAAGGCACCGCGTATGGGCATCAATCTGCCATCAAGGCCCATCTCCCCCATCAGCATATAGTCGTCAAGCAGTTGGTGAGGTAATATTCCCGTTGATGTAAGAATGCCCAAAGACAGGGGTAAGTCGTAGGCAGAGCCTTCCTTGCGAATATCGGCAGGAGCCATGTTTACCAATATATCCGAAACAGGAATGTTAATTCCCAGAACATTAAAAGCCGCAAACACTCGTTGTTGGCTTTCTCTTACAGCTGAATCGGGGAGGCCTACTAATGAAAAACTACAGCCTTTTAGGCTATTAACTTCGATAGTAATCAGCGTTGCATCTATGCCTTGTAGGGCAGCGGCGTAAACTTTTGTCAACATAATTGCTATGAATGATTTTAGTTGGTATAATTAATATTATTTCTTTTTCTCTTTCTCTTTTTCTTTCTTCTCCTTCAGTTCCTTTATCTTGTCCTCTATCTGCTCACGCGTCAGGTTGTAGGCTGCTATCTTGCCATCGGGTGAGATAAGGATATTGGTAGGCAGGTTGCGGAGGTCAAGTAATTTGGCAGGTTCGGTGAGCCAGCCTCTGCCATCGCAGCTCTGATACCACTCCAGTGTGTCTCTACGAACGGCTTCACGCCAAGCCTGGCGGTCGATGTCGAGCGAGATGCCCCAGAGCACAAAATCGTCTATCTTCTCTTTTTTCAACTCTTGATATACGGGCTTGTAGAGCGTTCGGTTCTGACGTTGACTGTTTTGGTTCCATGTGGCCCAAAAATTGATGAGCAACCATTTTTTTGTAAAGTCGGCACGAGAGACATAACTGTTGTTGATGTCCCTGAGACGGAAATAGGTCACAGCGGAACCTGTGTCGGCACGAGCCTCTTTTTCTAAGCGGTCGGTGATAGAAAGGTATTGCAGGTGGTGTTTCAGCTCGTCGTCTAACTTCTCCAACAGGGGCTTCACTAACTGTCTGTCTGCGGTAGAAGCACCGAGCAGGTAACGGTTGATGAGGTAGAAGCCAACAGTTGAGGTGGGGTGGTGGGTGATAAAGGTATCTACCAAGGCAAGTGTCAGCGTGGTGTCGTGGGCAGTTGTGAACTGTGTAAGCAGGTGGTTCTCGCCCTTGTCTTCTATCTGCAGGCGTTGCAGATGGGTGGTGTCACCCTTAATGGTTATGGTGCTGCGCTTGTTGAGGTAGAGAGGAACTGTGCTGCCATCCTTGAACAACAACCATGTCTGCGCCAGGGTATCGACGGTGATGAATCGGCTGAACTTACCTTTTTTGACGTAGATGGTATCTACCTTGTCGAACATCTGGTCGGCACCATAGACTATCAAGGTGTCGTTTCCCAAACCCTTGATGGTACCCTTCACCAGAGCACGGTCACCCTGCTCCTCTCCGCAGGCCATGCAGAGGAAGAAAACCAACATCAGGTAGAACGGTAAGTGTTTCATCTAAGGCTTCTGAAATTTGATCGTCAAAGTAACGTTTTTTTCTGCTAACCACCAAAGCTAAAAATCTTTTTTTATAAATTTGTAACGAAAATACTATCAACGACAGCTAAATGAAAAAGATAAAAGGATTCTGGTTACTGGCAACGGTGTGGTGATGAACACCGACCGCTGGTACGAACTCTACAATGTACAATGGGGTGACCACCTCTATCTACACCCCGAGAATCGCACACACCTCTGGTAATAAATTCACAGCAGAAATAATAAATATTTTTTGTTCGCTTTGCTAGTTTGAAAAAAAAAGTATTACTTTACAACCGGATGGCTAACAAGGTGTTGGCAATTTATAACTTTACAATTCAAGATTATGGAAGAGCAGAACAACAACAAGCGCGCGCTGAGCATTGAGCTCAACGACAACGTGAAGAAAGTATCCATCACTGGCGTGAACAGCGATGAGAAAGTAGTTATGCGCCAGGAGCTTGACGAGGATGAGCTGGATATGGTGACAGGTGGCGTTAGTTTTACTAAAGTAGATGCAGTAAATGATTTAGGTGCAATGGATTTCTCCCACGGCACAGCATGTGGAAGTGATGGTTGGTGGCAAAGAGGTAATAATGAATTAAATCCAGTTCAATTTCATGCTTATGGTGGAGGGGATCTGTTTCATTGAGTAACAGCATTTTTACAATTCTTACTTTTACTATCATTATGGAAAACAAAGATAAACGCGTGTTGAGTTCTACCCTCAACACCCTTTTTCCATTCTTGTTTTCCATATTCATTATTATTAGTTAATATTGCCAAAGTAAAAGCCAAAAAAAGAGGGCGCTTTGTTCTTTGTGCGCCCTCCTTTTTCTATCATGAGTCAATGAGTTATCTTACAATAGCTGCAAAATCGGCATTGGTGAAATACTTGCTGAATTCCAGGTCGGCTGCTGCCTGCTGTTTCAGCGATGGCTGCTTACTGATGGCCTCACGCAGATGAGTGGTGACCATGTTGAGGTTGTTGGTACGAGCACCGACGATGGCTTTCAGGTAAGAAGTGTAGGCATCCGGACGTTGAACGGCGTCGAGCGTGGTACGGGCCTTGTTATAGTCCTTGGCCAAAATCTGAGCCAGTGCGGCGCTATTGGTCTTGGCATCGCCAAAGGCATTCACGGCGCGGTCATATTGTCCTTGTGCCACATAGAGGTTACCCATGGTTTCACTCAGCTCATTCGCACCCGATGCCTTGCCCAGGTACTGCTCAGCTGCTGCCTTGTCGCCTTTGGCGAGGGCAACCAGTGCCAGGTTGTTGTTCACCTCGGGGGCATCCTGCTTGCTGAGGGCTTGTTTGAACAGACCCTCTGCCTTGTTCAGGTCACCAGCCTCATAGGCCAGCTTACCCAAGTTGTTGAAGGCACGGTAATCGTTGGGGAATAACCTTGATGCCTGGGTGTAGATGGCTTCCTGCTCGGCAGCATCGTTGGTGAGCGTTGCGGCATAGAGCAACTCTTCGTTGTTCAGCTCACGGGCATTGTTGCGTGCCAGCGTACTGATCTCCTCGTCGCTCTTACCAATAATCTCGTAGTTGAGGGTCAGGCGTGAACGGCGAAGTTGTGGAAGGATATCATCGGCCAGGGTGCGATAGACGGTAGAGATGTTCTTGATTTCACGTTCGCGCTCCTCGGGGTCGGAATACATCGACAGCACACGCAGGATCAAGTCTTTGTCCTGGATGTTCGACTTCGATACGAGTTCCTGGAAGCCTTCCCAGTCCTGTGCGGTGTAGCGGGTGTCAATGTCGGCATTGATATTGCTCTTCTTCAGGTTCTTCTCAATCAGCGATGCGGTGTTGTCTTGACGCTTCTCTGCCAGTCCTCTGTTCAGGCTTACGCCACCATCGGGAGATGCATATGAAGATATCTCGATGTTGCTGATACGCTGGTTGGAGGTAGCATTCACATCCTTCACCTCGTTGGTAAAGTTATTGGCAGCTCCCATCTGGTTAGAGCGGATGTTAGCCTGCTGAATCAGGAACATAATCTGCTCCTCACGCTTGTCCTTGATAATACGCTGGAATGCATCGGCACCCAGCGAAACATTGGCATTCTCTATGGTCTTGCCCACCAACTCCGAGGTGGCAATCACACCATCGGCCACCTTGACTGAGGGGATGCTCATTACCTTGTTGCCCAAGCGTACCAGGAAGTCGAGGTAGAGTTCGCTCTTAGCCATCTCAGGACGGTAGTCGAATGAGGTGCGAAGCGTATAGTTGCCTCCCATCTGGTAGTTGATGGTCTGGTAGTTAGCCTCCACCTTCTCGCCCTGGAAGGTAGCTGTCTGTCCCTTGGCCTCGCCACCTTGCCAGCGCAATACGGGAGTGACCTCGACGATGGCTTTCTTATTGAAGTATTTCTCAGGGAACTTACCGTTGATGGTAGCAGGCACTTGTCCGCCTACGGCTTCGAGTACCTGTGGCGTCACGGTGAAGTATTCGGGTGAAAGCTCACCCATCTTGCTGGCACATGATGTGAGCACAGCCAGCAGTGTTACTACTAATGATAATTGTACTTTTCTCATAATTTATGTCTGTTTTTTTATTGTACAAGCGCAAAGATAATCAACAAAAGTGTAAATAGTACACATATTGTCATATTTTATGGGTGATTAACTTTATTTTTTTCTGCGTAACTGATGTTGCGGGGGTGATGACCAATAATTTCTGCCCGCAGCATAGAGCGGTCGATGTGGGTATAAATCTCTGTGGTAGCGATAGATTCATGCCCCATCATGGCCTGTATGGCTCGCAGGTTGGCACCTCCCTCTAACAAGTGGGTGGCAAAAGAATGACGGAAAGTGTGCGGACTGATGGTTTTCTTGATGCCTGCCTTTTCTGCCAGCTCCTTGATGAGGTGAAACACCATGATGCGGGAGATGTTCTTGCCCCAACGAGCCAGGAAGACAAAATCTTCGTAGCCTTCCTTGATCTTGCCGTCGATACGGTCTTCGAGCCACCGGCTGATTTCTTGGATGGCTCGCTGACTGATGGGTACGAGCCGTTGTTTACTGCCCTTACCCTCCACCTTGATGAAACCCTCATCGAGGTATAGATCCGACAACTTGAGGTTGCACAGCTCACTCACTCGCAGTCCGCAACTATAGAGCGTTTCCAGAATGGCGCGGTTGCGTTGCCCTTCGTTCTTGCTCATGTCCACCATGTCAATGATGCGGTCAATCTCCTCTACGGTCAGCACTTCGGGCAACTTAAACCCTATCTTGGGTCCCTCTAACAACTCGGCTGGGTCGTCATTGCGGTAGTCGGCAATGACCAGAAACTTGAAAAAAGACTTCACCCCACTCAGGATGCGAGCTTGCGAACGAGGGTGAATACCCACGTCATGCAGTCCTGCCATAAAGTGCTGCAGGTTCTCCAGCGTCACCTCCAAAGGGTCAATCTCCGCCGTGTCGAGGTAGTGCAGCAGCTTCTCCAAGTCGGTCAGATAGGCATCATACGTGTTGGGCGACAGGTTTTTCTCCAACTTCAGGTATTGGGTATATTCCTTGATAATGGCGCTCCTGCCACGAATGTTCTTTGGTATGATTGCGTTTTTTTTCAAAATATTGCACTATCTTTAAATAACATAGGCTGCGCCTCAACATAAAAAATAAACGAGTTTATTTTGTTCTGTTTTCGGCTTGCACTATCTTTGCAGCAAAGATATAAAATAAATTGGTATGAAAATACAAATTATCAACGGACCTAACATAAATTTGTTAGGCAAGCGTGAACCGGGCATCTATGGCAATCAGTCGTTCGAGGACTACCTGCTGACATTGAAGCAGCGTTATCCCGGTGTGGAGATAGCTTATTATCAGTCGAATTGTGAGGGCAACCTTATTGACAAACTGCAAGAGGTGGGCTTCGATGTCGATGGCATCATCTTGAATGCAGGAGCCTATACTCATACCTCTATCGCGCTGCAAGATGCTATCCGTGCCATCAAAGCGCCTGTGGTTGAGGTGCATATCAGCAATGTACATGCTCGTGAGGAATTCCGCCATAAGTCCATGATCTCTTGTGCCTGCAAGGGTGTCATCTTAGGATTCGGGCTTGATTCTTACCGACTTGCTCTCGAAGCATTGATGAATGTATAATGGAGATGGAAGAATATATCCTGCATCATATTGATCCAGAAGGAGATTATTTGAACAAGCTGTATAGGGAAACCCATTTGCAGCTGCTCTACCCCCACATGGTGTCAGGTCATTTGCAAGGTCGCATCCTGAAGATGCTGACGCATATGGTGAACCCTAAGAATGTGCTGGAAATAGGTACCTATAGTGGGTATTCTGCTCTTTGTATGGCAGAAGGTTTGCCCAAGGACGGAAAGATTTATACCATTGAGATTAACGATGAGCAGGAGGAATTCACCCGCCCGTGGTTCGACAACTCCCCTTATGCCCACCAGATTGAGTTCATCATTGGCGATGCCCTACAGGTAGTCCCTACGTTAGGCGTGACCTTCGACATGGCTTTCGTGGATGGCGACAAGCGTCGCTACCTCGATTTCTATGAGTTGGTGATGGCTCATCTTCGTCCAGGTGGCTATATTCTGGCCGACAATACCTTATGGGGTGGTCATGTTACCGATGAACATGTACGCGAGAGCGACCTTCAGACGCAGGGCATCCTGCATTTCAATGATTTTGTGGCAAAAGACGATAGGGTGGAGAAGGTAATATTGCCCTTGCGTGACGGCCTGACGATTATACGAAAGAAAGAGATTTAAATAATGAAAGGACTGACCATTAAACGAACCATGATATCCAGTGTGGTAGCCTTCGTGCTCAACATCATCCTGGTATATATTGTCTATGCCGTATGCCGGGTGGTGTATGTTTGCGAGAACTGGAGTACCTTTTCCGAAGGCTTCGCAGCCTTGTCCATTCCCAAGTTGATTCATGGCAGTTGGATTTTCGACAATGCCGGCATCATCTACACCAACCTGCTCTATGCCGTTCTTATGCTCCTGCCTTTTCACCTTAAGGAACGAGACAGTTGGCAATCGGTGGCCAAATGGGTGTTCATGGTCTTCAACAGCTTGGCGGTGGTGGTCAACCTGGCCGATGCCGTCTATTTCAAATACACAGGTCGCCGTACCACGACAACGGTGTTTCAGGAGTTCAGTCATGATGACAACCTGGGCGGCATATTCGGTACGGAACTGTTGAACCACTGGTACTTGGTACTCATTGGCATCGGCATCATTGTAGCCATGTATTATCTCTATGTCAAGCCCACAGGTCAACTCAGGCTCACCGCTATCCCTCAGTATGCTAAGTACTACCTCCTTCATCTGGTTTGTTTCGTGGCATTTATCCCCTTAGCTGTGGTTGGCATACGTGGCGGTCTGACAAGAGCCGTTCGTCCCATCACCATCAGCAATGCCAACCAATACGTCAACCGTCCTACTGAAGCGGCCATCGTGCTGAACACTCCCTTCTCGATGATTCGTACCATCGGCAAGAATGTGTATAAGGATCCCAAATACTATTCTCGTGAGGAACTTAGTAAGATTTACGAGCCCATCATTGTGCCCGACGATTCGTTGGTACTGCAAAAGAAGAATGTGGTAGTGCTTATCCTCGAGAGTTTCGGTCGTGAGTATATAGGTGCCTATAACGATATCTGGGGCGATCCGGCTTACAAGAGTTATACCCCCTTTGTGGATTCGCTGTTGCAACATTCGCTCACCTTTGACTACACCTTTGCCAATGGACGCAAGAGCATTGACGGAATGCCCTCCATTTTGTCAAGTATTCCCCATTTCATCGAACCCTATGTGCTGACACCAGCCTCAGTAAATGAGGTAAGCGGAATCGCAGGAGAGTTGGGCAAGAAGGGCTATTATTCAGCTTTCTTCCATGGAGCAGAGAATGGTTCGATGGGCTTTGAGGCCTTTGCAAGGGCCACAGGTTATCATGATTATTTCGGACGTACGGAGTTTAACCAAGACCAGCGTTTTGACGGTGATGCAGCTTTCGATGGCTCTTGGGCCATCTGGGATGAGGAGTTCCTGCAGTTCTTTGCCCTGAAGATGTCGGAGATGCAGCAACCATTTGTCACTTCACTGTTCTCGGCCAGTTCGCATCATCCTTATGTGGTGCCTGAGCGCTATCGTGAAATCTATCCAGACGAGCCAGGCGATGACAACCCCATGCACAAATGCATCCGCTATGTCGATAATGCCCTGCGTAAGTTCTTCGATACAGCCAAGCAACAGCCTTGGTACGAGAATACTTTGTTTGTGTTCACATCTGATCATACCAACCTGAGTTCGCGGCCTGAATACCAGACCGACTTAGGCCTGTATGGCGGTTGCATCTTCTTCTTCGACCCTTCAGGGAAATTGCCTGCTGAGCGCCGTCACTGCATTGCCCAGCAGATAGACATCATGCCTACCGTACTGAGCAGCTTAGGATACAGCGACCCCTATATTGCCTTTGGCACCGACCTGCTGACCACCCCTGATGCCGACACCTGGGCCATCAACAACAATAACGGCATGTACCAGTATGTCAAGGGAGATTATGTGATGCAGATGACCGATGAAGGAGAGGTAAAAGCTGTTTATAACTATCGCACCGACTGGTTCATGCGCAACAACCTCAAGGGGCAACTCGGTGACGTTGAGGCTGAAATGGAACGAACCCTTAAGGCTATTATTCAGCAATACATGATTCGCATGACAGAGGATCGTTTGATTTTTGGGAAAACTGAACGAAGTAAATAATAGTAGTTATGGAGATATATCTGATAGTAGCTATTTTAGGTGTTATTTTAATGGCCGTGCTTGGGTATTTTATGGGTAGCCGAGGCAAGAAGGGTTTTGTCGAGACTATTGGCAAACTTGAAAGTTCGGTGGCCGAGAAGCACAACATTATATCCGACTTAAAGGCAGAGCGTGATGTGGCTAAAGAGAAGTTTGAAAACGCCTCTCAGCAGTTGAGAAGTCAGAAAGAGATGCACGAGAGACAGATTGAGCAATTGAAATCATTTTATGAGTTACAACTCAACCAAACCAAAGAGGCATACAACAACCAGGTAGTTGCACTAAAAGAATTGAACGCTCAGCAGATTGAGTCGCAGTTGAATCTTATCAAGGAACAGATGCAGACTACTTCAGAGAAAGTACTGAAGCAGCGCGAGGAAGAGTTAGGCGATAAGAACAAAGAGCAAGTATCAAAAATCATCGACCCACTACAGAAAAGCTTGAGGGACATGCAAGAGGCTTTCCTGAGGAACAAGGAGCAGCAGGCTGAAGCCTTGACACGTTTGGATGAGAGCATCAAGATAAATATGCAGAAAAGTGCAGCCATAGGTGAAACTGCCGACAGGCTGACTCGCGCCCTTACAGGTGAAGTAAAGATACAAGGTAATTTTGGCGAGTTAAAACTTAAACAGCTTCTTGAAGACTTAGGATTGAAAGAAGGTGAGCAGTTTGATACCCAAGAAACCTTGCGCGACCAGTTTGGTAAAAGTGCCAAGGGTGACGATGGCAAGGGACTGATACCAGATTTCATCCTGCATTTCCCCAACAACCGTCATGTGGTGGTTGATTCCAAGATGTCACTCACCGACTACGAGCGCTATATGAATGCAGTAGAAGGTACCCCCGAGAAGAGCGGTTATCTCAAGGCACATATCGATAGTGTTCGCGCACAGGTAAAGCGTTTAGCGCGCAAAGATTACAACAAATACCTTCCCGAAGGTTTCAATCGTCTGAACTTTGCCATTATGTATGTACCCATTGAAGGAGCACTCAATTTGGCGTTGCTCAATGATTCCACCCTATGGCGCGAAGCATATGACGAGGGAGTGCTTATACTTGGTCCACAAACCATGTATATGAACCTTCGTGTATTGGAAATGATGTGGACGCAAGTACGCCAGCTTGAGAACCAGCAAGCCATGATAGATGCTGCCAACTTAGTGATTGAGCGTGTGCAAGACTTTGGCACTCGTTTCAGTGATGTAGAGGTCAGCATCAACGATGTTGTAAAGAAGATCAATCGATTAAAAATTACTACTGCCGAGGGTGGACAAAGCATCATCACTGCTGCCAAGAGCTTGTTGAAGGCAGGTGCCAAGGAAAACAAGAAAAAGAAATCCATTGCCGAAATGGATAATACCCTTTTTGTTGATGCTGATCAAGCCTCTATACTTCCGTCGGAGCCAACGGTGCCAACTGAAGAAAATAACGGATAAAAAACTTGGTATAAAAAGTACCAAATTTCGTTATTCCAATGCCTCTTTTCCTGCTTGTTTTAAAAGAGGCATTTCTATGGGTTGTCGCAGTATCTGCTATGTGTAGTTGGAAGGCTTGTGATGAGTCATTGCAGTATCTCCTATGGGGGTATAACAGATACTGCGATGGGTGATAGTAGATATTGCGGGAGGTAGTGGAAAGCCTTGCCTTTTGGGATAGTAAGCTTTAGTCATAGGGATAGCAAGCCTTAACTATAGGGTAATGAGGCAAAAGTCTTCGGTTAACGATACATTAACCAAATAGTTATTCGGCTAGCAAGTAAGAGATGTTTTTAACTGCCTTGACTATTATAATTAACAGAACAATTAGACATACAGAGCATCCAAATTACTTGTAGAAACAACCACTCATATACTCGGACATTTTTTCATAAGTTATGTAACTGCCATCAGGCAACTTCTCAGTTATTTTCATCTATCGAATAATCTTTTATCTTCTTGGCTGTACTAATATTTGAATTAGTATTAATACATGCATGTAAAGGCAATTTAAAAAGCGACTGCACCAAGATTTACATCTTGATGCAGCCTTGAAGTAGTATACTATTTGAACAATTAGTCAATTGGAGCTCTTAGTCCTTGAGCTCCTTGATGCGGATATTACGGAACTGAACGGGTGAACCATGACCGAGGAAGCCGATGTGACCCTTCTTGTTGAAGAGGCCCGGATGTTCCTGCTTGTCTGCCGTACCGTTCTTGGTTGCCTCGCGGATGTTGCCCTCATTGATGACTTGTCCGTTGACCGTCACGCGGATGTAGTCGCCCTTGGCATAAATCTCTTCCTCGTTCCATTCACCTGCGGGTTTGAAGGCACTGTGGTGATCGGGTTTGGCTGGGATGATGCCATATACCGAACCGTGGTGCTGCAACGGGGTGATGTAGCTATAGGTAGGATGCTCGCAGTCGAGAATCTGTATCTCCATACCTACATAAGCGGCATCGCCTTCCATAGGGGTACGGATGCCTACGCCATTGTTGGCTCCTGGGGTTAGCTTGAACTCGAATCGGTAGATGAAGTCGGCATATTCGTCAACAGTGTAGAGGTTGCCACCAAACGACTTACTTGGGTTCATGCTGATGGTACCGTCCTCGATGGTGTAGTCAACGGTGTTGCCCGTCCACTGATACATATTGGTACCGTCGAAGAGTACTTTGAAGCCTTCTTTCTTCTCTTGCTCGGAGAGCTGGAACGCTTCGGCACGCTTGAGTTCCTTCACGTAGATGTTGCGGAACCATACCTTGCTGCCATGAGCCTGCAACTCAAGTTGCTCGATAGGGAAGATAGGTTGTGAACGGTCCCAGTAGTTTTCGAGGATAACATCATCGACCACGAGGATGCCGTTGAGCTTCACCGTTACGCGGTCGCCCACCATTTTAATATAGAAGGAATTCCACTCACCCAATGGGTTGTCGGCTACTACCAGAGGAATGTCCTTGTTCTTCTTGTTGTTGTACAAGCCACCAGAACCTACCTGTGCGCCTACATCTACACGAGCAGTGTCCCAAATCTGTACCTGTGGCGAACCACGAAGGTAGATACCTGCATCGGGTTCAGCACCGTTGGGGTCGAGTTTCCAATCTACCAGCATCTCGAAGTCGCCATATTGCTTCTCGGTGCAGAGGTTGTCGTAGCCTGTACCCACATAAGCCAATGAACCGTCTTCTACAATCCAGTCCTTTCGCATCTGCTCGTCGGCTTTGATCTGCTCTTTGGCGAGCTGTGCCGGTTTCATCTTGCTGCGCTTGATCGGGTCTTGAACCAGGCCTTTCCAACCTGTGAGGTCCTTGCCGTTGAAGATGCTTACAAAGCCCTTCTCGTCGGCTGGGTTCTCTTCCAGATATTTCTTGATGTCCTGTTTGAAATAATCGGCATCACCGCCACTCAGGACTTCTACCACCTTGTTGAGCAAGGCACGGGTGTTGGCGCCGTTGTACTCAGGGTGTGCCACAGCAATGTCCATCACAGCTGTAGCAGCAGTCTGTTGCAGAGCCGGATTGTTGATGTAGTCGCCTGCCATCATCATACCTAAGAAAGTGCCTATCTTATCTACTTTCTCAAGAATCTTGATGCGCTGCTTGTCGGTCTTTGCCAACTCCATAGCTTGGCGCAGTATCTGCAATTGGTTCTCGCCTGTGAGGCTCAGAGATGAGCCCAAGTCGATGTAACGGTCAAGCGCTTTATCGAAGGTGTCGCCCGTAGCTTGTTTTGCGATATTATAGAGATAAGGGGCTGCCTCTGTGCCTGCCCAGGTGAGTAAGGCTTGGAAGGCAGCATCACGAGATGCCTGAGTGCCTGTGGACAATCCGTCAACGATGGTCTTGAGTGCTTTAGCATCACCAGTAGCCGCTAACACGGGGTAGTAGAGATAGCCCTTGCCTGTGCCTGCCTGGTTCATGCGCTGACTGATGGTCTGCACCTGCTGAGCAGGAGTCTGACCAGCCAAGGTAGCGTAGATGGCCTGTTGCAGTGGTTGGTAAGCATCGGCGCCTGCATCTTCAAGCAATCCACACATCTTGATGAAGTCCTGCGGACTAACTAAGTCTTTCAACGCCTTGAGGGCAGCTGCCTTGACATGGGTGTCGGCATTGTCGGTCTGTGCCAATACGGTACCTAAGTTGACGGTAGCCTTGCGGTCAGCCAACAGTTCAATGCCGGCAATCTTGCCTGCTGGACTTGCATCGCTGATGACTTTGGCCACATCGCTGTTAATCTTACCTCCGAAGGATGCTAAGGCGGCCTGTGCCAAGTCGGTGTACTTGGTGTCTGTCTTGGTCAGCAGAGAGGCAATGACAGGGATGGAAGAAGCGTCACCTATGTTGCGCAGAGCACTTACGGCTGCTTCCACTATATCGAAATTGTCACTGGTCTTGACGAATCTATGCAGAATGCTCATGGTAGGGTTATCCCATTTGGCTTCTGAGTTCTTTACCAGGCTGCGTTTGTCGGCACTCTTGTCGGCTTCGGCTGCAAGGAAGTTAATGATATCAGCCTGTACGTCGGGCTTTGCCTTGATCATGGTCTTTACAAGGGTATTGTAGAAACCCTTGTCGGCTTTGTCGGACACTGCATTGAGTATGGCGTTGCGATAGTCCTTGTTGCCATCCTTGAGAGCAGCAAGTGCTGTCTTCTGTGCGTCATTTGCCGACAACTGGCTCATGACTTGCAACATGGCCTTGATGCGGTCTTGCTGTTTGCCACTCTTGAGAGCTGCCTTAGCGTTACGTTGTGCGATGGCCAAAGCAGGAACGGTTGGCTCTGCCATAGCGTAAGGACGGTTCAGCAAGCTGGCTTGGTTTTCGAGAAACGCTTTAACGGTGGCGTTGGTGGCTTGTGCGGCAGCTTTGTTGAGAGCTGACAACACTACTGCCTGCTGGGCTTCACGACCAGGAGCACTGACATAGGCGGTGAGACCGCTCAGTGCATATTCCACTTGTGCGTTACTGCCCTGACCAGGCGCCTTGAGCATCTGGGTGAGGATGAGGATGCCCTCTTCACCGCTGGATGCCAGATCGTTCATCAGGCTGTTGAAGGTCTCCTGGTTCTGTGCCGGCATCTGAGCCAACACATCAGCAGCTACGGTCTTTGCCGTGCGGTTGGCTGGACCTTGAGCCAGCAACAGGCAGCTTACCAAGAGGGATGTTATAAAGAGAATATGTCTTTTCATAATTCTTAATTTTCATGTTTCAAATTCATAATTTCCATTCCCCACGCATAGGCTGGTTGATGAGGCGATTAGCTGCATCGTCGTTGATGAACTGCAGTTTCACAGGATCGAACTCGAGCGTACGGTTCAGGCGCAAGGCGCAAGCACCCATGTTAACGATGGTGGCAGAGCGGAAGCCCTTGGTCTCGTTGAGGGCGAAAGGCTTGCGGGTGCGAACACTCTCCATGAAGTCTGTAACCTGAGGAGCGGGGTCGGGATAGTCAGCCAACTTCTTCTCCCAATCAGGAATATCACATACGAAATTCTTATATACATTGCCCTTAGGACCAGCGATATATGGTGTGTTGGGATTGCCATAGTCGCCACCCCACAGCACAATCTGACAGCCATCATCGTAGGTGTAGGTGATGCTTCGCCAAGTACCCACAGCATCTGGATGTTGCTGAGGAGCATCCACTTCTACTTTCACAGGACTGGTGTCGTCCTTACCCAAGATATATTGAACGGGATCGATGTAGTGCTGACCCATATCGCCCAAGCCGCCAGCATCGTAGTCCCAGTATCCACGGAAGGTCTGATGAACACGGTGTGGGTTGTAAGGCTTTTCGGGGGCAGGACCTAACCACAGGTCGTAGTCGAGCTCTGCTGGTATAGGCATAGGTTCGAGATCTTCCTTGCCCACCCAGTAGAACTTCCAGTTAAAGCCTGTATGGGCACTGATGGTGACCTTCAGCGGCCAACCCAGCAAACCGCTTTGCACTAATTTCTTTAAAGGCTTGACGGTAGTGCCCAAGCCATAGAACTGGTCGGTGAAACGGAACCAAGTGTTCAGACGGAACATGCGTCCAAACTGCTGTACGGTTTCAACTACACGTTTGCCTTCGCCAATGGTACGGGTCATTGGTTTCTCGCACCAGATGTCCTTGCCCGCTTTGGCTGCCTCGATGCTCATCAGGGCATGCCAGTGGGGTGGTGTGGCGATGTGAACGATGTCAACATTGGGGTCGTGAATCAACTCGCGGAAATCGTGGTAGGTGGCGATGCTCTCTTTGACGAGGTTCTTGCCTGCTTCCAGGTGGTTACGGTCAACATCACAGATGGCTACCAAACGGGTGCCTCCATAATTGACGTGACCTCTACCCATGCCGCCTACACCGATGATGCCTTTGGTCAGTTGGTCAGAGGGAGCCATAAAGCCCTTGCCCAACACAGGACGTGGCACGATGGTAAACAAGGCCAGTCCGCCAAGACTTTTCAGGAAATTTCTTCTATTGGTTTTCATATCCTGCAGGTATTATTTAAGGTTAATCTAATGACAAAGGTAATGTAAACCAATAATAAAAGCAAGATTTACACTTATTATTTTGTATAAACCTTGCTATTAAGGGGATTAAGTAGCTCAGAATACGTGAGGCAACTTATCTTGGAATGCAAAAAGTTTTATCCCAGCAACTCTTTTACCTTAGCTGAGATGGCTCTTCCTTCGGCCTTACCACTGAGGGCTTTGGAAGCGATGCCCATGACCTTACCCATATCTTTCATGCTGGTGGCTCCTGCTTCAGCTATGATCTGCTTAACAGCTTCAGTCAGTTCTTCGTCACTCAGTGGTTTGGGCAGATAGGTTTCCATCACCTTTACCTGTGCCAGTTCGGCTTCTGCCAAGTCGGCACGGCCTTGCTGAGTATAAATCTCGGCAGCATCCTTACCCTGCTTCACCAGTTTCTGGATCAGCTTCAGGGCATCGGCATCTTCGAGGGTATCGTTAGCACCTGGAGCAGTCTTGGCCTCCAGGAATACTTTCTTAATGTTGCGCAAGGTCTCGAGCGCTACTTTATCATGTGCCTTCATGGCAGCAATGATATCTTTGCTTACTTGTTCAAATAACATAATTGATTATTTTAAAGTTTATCCAAAGTGAATGATGCCGTCATCATCGGCAGGCGTTTCCTCAACGGGCTTAGCAACCTCTGCCGATTTCTCCTTCAATTGGTTGAGGGTAGTGCGGTTGCGCAGGTAGGTTGGACTGTTTTCTATCGCCTGTATGAGTTCGTCGTTGTCGAAGTCATTGGCAGTGAGTATATAAGGCAGATGGTGAGGACGTTTCTTCTGCGTGTTGCGACCATAGATGCGGTCGATACGCTCCTGCTCTTGTGCCTCACGTTCCTCTTGTGCTTCCAGTTCTTCTTTTGTACGTTGTTGTTGCAGTTGCTCCATGCCAGGGATGCTGGATGAGCCAAAGCCAGTAGCCAGTACGGTGAATTTTACATTTTCGCCCAGTGAGGGGTCTTCTGCCTCACCCCAGATTACTTCAATGTTCTTGTCGAGGCTTTCCATGAAGCTATCGATTTCGTTGGTCTCTTCGATGAGCAAAGGAGAATCCTGACTCCAAGAAATGTTGAACAGAATCTTCTTGGCTTTGGAGATGTCGTTGTCGTTGAGCAACGGTGACTTCAAAGCGTCATCAATAGCATGTTTCAGACGGCGTTCGCCACTGGCAATGCCTGTTGACATGATGGCCACACCACCGTTCTTGAGGATTTTCTTCACATCGCGGAAGTCGAGGTTGATATTACCTTCCATCGTAATCATCTCGGCAATGCTCTTGGTGGCAACAGAAAGGATATCATCTGCTTTGGCAAAAGCTTCACGCATGGTGGTGATTCCGTCGGTATAGATTTCGCGCAGACGCTCGTTGTTGATGACCAACAGGGCATCGACATTCTTCTGCATCTCTTCCACACCCTCGAGGGCCTGCATGATCTTGCGATTCTTCTCGAAGAGGAATGGGATGGTAACAATACCTACGGTTAACTTATCCATCTCTTTGGCTATTCGGGCCACTACAGGAGCGGCACCAGTACCTGTTCCGCCTCCCATACCTGCGGTGACAAACACCATTTGGGTGCCGTCGTTGAGCAGGTTGCGGATGTCCTCAATGCTTTCTTCAGCTGCTTCATGGGCTACCTTAGGGTCATTGCCAGCCCCCAAACCTTGGGTAGTTTTGGGACCCAACTGTATCTTGACAGGAATCTCCGACTGGCGCAATGCCTGCAAGTCGGTATTACAGAGGGCGAAGGTAACATCATGGATACCTTCCTGATACATGTGCTTTACGGCGTTGCCGCCACCACCACCCACACCGATGACCTTGATGATTTTAGGGGTCTCGTTGGTGTCGGTATTGAAATCAAACTGTACTATATTTTCCATAATGGTTATTTTTCTTTAGTTCATGGTATCACTGGTGTCCTCGGTGCCAAACAGCTCGCCCGACAGGTTATCAAATCCTTTCTTGAAACGGTCGAAGATGCTCTTCTTCTTACGTTCGCGATCCTTACGTTTGCGTTCAGCCTCTTCTGCTCTGCGGGCTTTCTCTTCTTCACTTTCTCTTATTTGGCGCAGACGCTCTTCTTCTGCTGCTTTGTCGGCCAATATCTTAGCTTCCTGTTCCCTGAGGGTTTCGTCGTTGGCAAAAATATCGATTTGTCCTGTTTGAGGGATGGTCGGTGTTTCAATCACAGGCTCGGGTTTGTCTTCACTGCAGTTTTCCTTGCCTGACAGCAATAAACCAAACAGGGTGCAAAGGGTTCCGTTGCGCTTGACGTCGTTGCCGTAGCCCCTAACTACATCAGGGATAAACTTGATGGTCTTGATCTTCATGCGGTCGTCACGACAGATTCTCTTGAATACTTCCTCTGTGTTTTTGAGGTTGCTGCCACCACCGGTGAAGAATACACCTGCTGTGAGCTTGTCCTCATAGCCTGATAACTGAATCTGGTTCCATACATTGACAAGAATCTCTTCTGCACGGGCTGAAACGATGTCGCCCAACAGTTCTTTCGAGAGGGTATGACCGTTGTCCAGCACATATTCCTCGCTCTTATCGATATCTTCCTCAGCCACCAACGCATCGCCGTATAGTACCTTAAACTGTTCTGCATCTTCATCTGCCATTTGCAGTGAAGCGATGTCTTGTGTGATATTACCACTACCCAGTGGGATGACGGTGAGGTAACGTAAGATATTGTTTTTGTAAATGCTTACGGTAGTGGTCTCAGCACCTATATCCACCAGAGCGCAACCCAAACGGCGGTCGGACTCGGTGAGTACAGCATTGGCCAGTGCCTTAGGAGCCAGTATCAATTCGGCAACTTTAACATGGCCTTGCTGTAACGACAGCTCCAGATTTTTCTTTACCATCTTCTTGGCCACAATGTTGAGGAAGTGGGCAGTGATGTCCTTACCAGCAACCCCCACAGGATCGGCTACCAACCGGTTGTCGATATTGTATTCCTGTGGTTCCACATCTAGGATGTCGTACTCATCATAAGGGAATGCCAGGTTTTCATCACTGATAGAGAATATCAACTCTTCTGAGATCTTCTCCTCACCCTCAACTATGCGGCTCACCTGGTTCTCAATCGTACGCATACTCCTGCCTCCAATACCAACATATACTTTGGCGATAGTAGAATTACGAAGCTGGGTCTCCAGCTTTATAATGATGTCACTGAGTGCAGTTGCGGCTTTGTCGATATTGAATATCACACCTTTATGCACAAATTGTGAGGCGTCTTCCTGTGCGAAGGCCAGCACGGAGATGCTGCCATCGGTATCACGCTTACCAGCAATTCCGGTAATCTTGGATGACCCTAATTCAATAGCCGCAATAAATTCTGTTGTTGCCATATATATAAAGTTTTATTTTCTCTTCGTACAAATAATCTGATTGCTCAGTTCCACATTGATACGTTCATATTTGTTCCAACCAATTTTGTTAAGCGCTTTGGTATAGAACTTCTCAACACGACGCAGTTTCTTTTCGTAGTCGTCAAGTTGACCCAGATAGATGATATGGTCGCCTACCCGAGGCACAATCTCTATGTTGTTGCCTGCCACCACATTGATTTGCTCTACTTGCGCCCTCCAGAAGGCATCTTTCTGGAGAAAAATACCCAACTCATACAACTTGCCTGCACAGTATGACTTTGATGCTTGTCCTGTTACTACAGGCAAATGGAAGGCATTGCTGGCCACTATAGGCATGATGCTGCCTTTGTTGTCCACCAGGAAGTTCTCGCCATAGCCGTTGAACACTCGCAGCACAGGGGTTTTCTGACTGATGTCAACACGTATCTTCCCGCTGGGTGTTTTGTAGCATTCCACATTGTCAATCAACGGATTCTGACTGAGTTCTCGCTCCATGAGCAAGGTATTTATACTATCAATGTCTTTGCCAACTGGGTTCAACTTCTTCTGCTTTAGGATGTCGGTGATGCTTCGTGCCGTGAACAAGTCGGAGAATGTGGAATCTTTGGTGGTTACTTCTATCTCGGTACACTTCACCCCTACCGGCTTCTTGTTGAAGATGGTGAAGGCGGTGCAGAGATAAGCGATGATCAGTAGCATCACCAAGGATAGCAATATTCTCATTTTAATGCTCATGCTTGCTCCAATATGTGTTTAAATTCATCCACCTTGTTGTCCAAATCGCCTGCACCCAAGATGATGACTACCTGTCGTCCTCCTTGTGCCAGTAATTGTGCTACTTCGTTTTTCTGACAGAGGGTCTTCTCTATGCCCGGTCGCAACAGATCGTAAATCAACTCGCTCGTAACGCCAGGAATGGGCTCTTCACGAGCAGGGTAAATTTCGGTGAGAATGACCTCATCGAATAATGACAGCGCTGCTGCAAACTCCTTATACAAATCACGTGTACGTGTATATAAATGAGGCTGGAACACTGCTGTAATCTTTCTGTCGGCATATAATTCCCGAATAGACTTTGCACTTTGTGCTATCTCTGCTGGGTGGTGAGCATAGTCGCTGAGTAACGCTATCTTGTCATTCTTCAGCTTGAAGTCGAATCTACGGTCAACACCTGCAAAGCTTTTCATGCCCTCGCGAATCTCTTCGTCAGTAACACCATTAAGGTGTGCCAATGCCATAGCTGCGACACCATTTTCTATATTAATACTCATAGGCACACCCAGTTGGATGTCTTTAATCTCTACGTCAGGTCCTATGAAGTCGATGAAAATCTCACCATTGCCGATGCGTTCGTTGGCAGCATGGAAATCGCCTTCACGGCGTGCATAGGTATAGGTATTTACCCCCTTCTGTACATTTGGCTGCAATGCCAATCCCGTGTGTATCAATAATACACCACCTGGCTGTATCAGACTGGTATAGTGACGGAAACTTTCCAAATAAGCCTCGTAGGTGCCATAAATATCCAGATGGTCGGGATCAGTGGCTGTTACCACACTCATATAAGGTGATAGCCAGTGGAATGAACGGTCGAACTCATCTGCCTCAATCACAGTGAATGGACTGGTGGCTGAGAGTAACAGGTTGGTGCCATAGTTCTTTGAGATACCTCCTAAAAAGGCCGTGCAACCTACATGTGACTGATGTAGCAAATGTGCCAGCATAGTTGAGGTGGTGGTTTTGCCGTGGGTGCCTGCTACACAGAGACCCTTGCTGTCGTGGGTAATGAGGCCCAGCACCTGTGAGCGTTTCTTCACCTCAAAACCATTGTCATTAAAGTAGCAGAGTTCTGCATGGTCGTGAGGAATGGCAGGTGTATAGACAACCAATGTGGTCTCTTTGTCGTGGCATGCCTGTGGAATAAGGCTCACATTCTCCTCGAAATGAATTTGTGCTCCTTCTTCTATTAATCGTTTGGTAAGCTCGGATGGAGTGCGGTCGTAGCCAGCTACTATCTTGCCTTTTGACAAGAAATAGCGGATAAGTGCACTCATACCGATGCCTCCTGCACCCACAAAATACACGGTTTTTATATCTTCAATCTTTTTCATTTCCCTATCAGTTTTAATACTTCTTCAGCAATAATCTTGGCAGAGTCAGGTAAAGCCAATAAGGCTATATGTTGGCGTAAAGATGCCAACTTATCATCATCTTTCACCGTTTCTAAGGCAACTGCTATCAATTGCTCTTGTGCCTGTGCGTCTTTTACATAGATGGCAGCTTCTTTGTTGGCCAGTGCCAATGCATTCTTTGTCTGATGGTCTTCGGCCACATTAGGCGAAGGCACCAGGATGACAGGCTTTTCCAATAGGCAGAATTCAGATATTGAACCTGCTCCTGCTCTGGAGATAACCAAGTCGGCTGCTGCATAAGCCTTGTCCATTTCTTTGATGAAGTCGGTAACAAATAAGTTAGGGATGTCCTGACCTTGTAATTGATGCCTGATATCTTCAATATAAATCTTACCAGTCTGCCAGATAAACTGGATGTCGGGGTTAGCCTTAATGGTTTCGATGGCTCCCATCAGTGTCTGGTTGATGGTTCTGGCACCCAAGCTGCCTCCTAAGATAAGGATGGTCTTCTTCGTATCGGAAAAGTTGAAAACCTGTAATGCCTCAGCTTTCGAATAATGGTGGGCAAGCAGGTTTTGTCGTACGGGATTGCCCGTCATGATAATCTTATCGGCTGGGAAGAATTTTTCCATACCTTCGTAGGCCACACAAATCTTTGCTGCTTTTTGAGCCAGCAGTTTGTTGGTGACACCAGCGTATGAATTTTGCTCCTGCAATAGGGTAGGGATGCCCATCATAGAGGCTGTCTTTAGCGTAGGACCACTGGCGAAACCTCCTACACCAACGGCGATGTCAGGTTTGAACTCTTTAATGATGCTACGTGCTTTCCATTGGCTGCGAGCAATCTTTATCAAAACAGCAAAATTATTCCAAAGGTGTTTTCTGTCGAAGCCAGCAATCGGTAAACCAATGATGCGATAGCCTGCATCAGGCACTCGCTGCATCTCCATTCTTCCTTCAGCACCCACAAACAGTATCTCTGCTTCAGGGCGCAGCTCCTTGATGGCATTAGCTATGGATACAGCAGGAAATATATGTCCTCCTGTGCCACCACCACTAATGATTACCCTTGGTGCGTTTCCGTTGTCCATCGCTTTTTTCATATTATTAATACCTTGCTTTATTCTCTATTCCATCAATGTGTCATCGTTTGCCTCTTTCATGTCTGGCTCAAAAGCAGTTTGTGCCTCACTTACAGGTATCTCCTCCTGCTCGCTTTCTTCTTCCATACCTTCTATCGGCTCACTTATCTGTGCAGCGGCTTCTGCCATAGCTTTTTTCTCTTCTTCCAACTTGGCAGTATATCTACTCACACTAAGAATCATGCCAATGTAAGCGCAATTGATCCAGGTAGAGGTTCCACCCTTACTTATAAGTGGCAAAGGCTGTCCCGTGACAGGAACAAGTCCTACGGCTACACACATATTAAACGTAGCCTGCATTACTAACAGCAAGGCGATGCCCAGCACCAGAAATGCGGGGAATGTCCGGTCGCATTTTTGGGCTATCTTACCTGCCCTGATCAAAAGGCAAATATACAGAAATACTACGAAAAATCCACCTATCAAACCTAATTCTTCGATGATTATGGCGAAAATAAAATCGGAATAAGCCTGTGAAAGGAAGTCGCGTTCCACTGAATTACCTGGTCCTTTGCCCACCACATTGCTGGTAGCAATGGCGATACGGGCATGAGCAACCTGGGCACCATCACCCTGGATATCGTATTTGGCTGCAGGCACCTTCTCTTCGCCAAAATTCATAAGACGATGTTTTACCGTAGTGAAACGGTGACCCATAGGAATCTGTTCCAACGTATTGTCAGGTGTAACGGCCAAGAAACTCACAAATAGTAATACGATGGCTCCCAGTGACCCACCCAGCATGATAATCTTTTTCCATTGTATGCGTCCGATGATCATCATCAGGAATACAGTGGCAAACAGCAAGGCACCTGTGGAGTAGTTCTCTGGTACAATGAGGGCACAAACAAAGAACGTGATGCCCAGAATCCACTTGAAAGCCTGTGGACTGGCTCCGTCTTCGGTCTGGCCTTTTGACAGGAAAGCTGCTGTGAGGATGATGACCGACATCTTTGCCAGTTCTGAGGGTTGGAAAGCAACGCCAAAGAAGGTAAGCCAGCGTGCAGCTCCGTTCACACGATCGCCAGAGATAAATCCCATCAGCATGACCACCACCAACATGATTACAGATCCCAGCAGTAGAGGGTAGGCAAAGACGCGAAACCATTTGTAGGGGATGCTGTGCATGAACCATACGATGAACACACCAAACATCAGCAGGATACTGTGTTGGGTGATGGGTCCCCAATGACTTTGGCTCCCATACGTCAAAGTGCTGGATGCGCTAAACACCTCAGTGATGGAAATTAGACAGAGCATCAGGAAAATCATCCAGATGACTTTGTCGCCTTTGAATATGGAGTTAATCAGGTTCATGTTTATAATGCCATTGCGTATTCTCTAAATTGGTTGCCTCGGTCGGCCATGTTCTTGAACAAATCGAAGCTGGCACAACAAGGACTCAGCAATACAGTATCGCCTATGTTGGCCATCTTGAAAGCAGCATTCACAGCATCCTTCATGCCTGTATGGATATCTGCGACTGGAATGCCAAGATGGTCGAAACTCTTATGCAATTTCTCATTATCAACGCCTAAATATACCAAACCCACACATTTTTCTTTCACCAAATCCTCTATTTCTGTATAGTCGTTACCTTTGTCGGTACCTCCTAAGATCAGCACGGTCTTGGTGGTCATACTCTGAAGGGCATACCAGCATGCATTGACATTAGTGGCTTTTGAGTCATTGATGAACTTTACGCCACGTACGGTAGTTATATATTCCAAGCGATGAGGCACTCCTTTGAAGTCGCTTAATGCTTGGCGAATGTTTTCCTTGCTGATGCCAGCCACACAGGCAGAGATACCTGCTGCCAGAGAGTTATAGAGGTTGTGTACTCCTCTCAGAGCCAGTTTCTCCTGCTCCATGTTGAAGTCCATCGGCTTTTTGAATACCACCTTTTCCTCGTCAGCATAGGCGATTGACCCTTCCTCCTTGATGGCAGAGAAAGGATATAGTTGGGCTTTGAGACCGTATTTCTCTAATTCCTTGGCTACGATAGGGTCGTCTTTCCAATAGATGAAGGCATCTTCTTCTGTCTGGTTCTGTGTTATTCTCATCTTTGAATCCACATAGTTCTGCATCTTGAAGTCGTAACGGTCCAAGTGATCAGGGGTAATGTTCAGTAATATAGCAATGTTGGCACGAAAATCATACATGTTGTCCAATTGGAAAGAACTCAGTTCAATTACATAATAGTCGTGTTGCTCTGTTGCTACCTGTAGCGCTAAACTATTGCCAATGTTACCAGCCAGGCCCACATTCATCCCTGCATTCTTGAAAATATGGTATATCAAAGAGGTAGTTGTGGTCTTGCCGTTAGAACCAGTTATACATACCATCTTCGCATTGGTATATCTGCCTGCCAGCTCAATCTCGGAGATGATGGGAGTGCCTTGCTGCTTTAGCTTCACAATAATGGGTGCTGTCTCGGGAATACCCGGGCTTTTCACTATTTCATCGGCATTGAGAATCTTCTCTTCCGTGTGATGTCCTTCTTCCCATTCAATGCCATATTGATTTAATAACTCTTGGTATTTTGGCTTAATGGATGACATGTCTGAAACGAAAGTTTCAAATCCCTTCACTTTGGCCAGAACAGCAGCACCTGTTCCACTCTCGCCTGCTCCTAAAACAACTATTCTCTTCATAATTAACGAATCTTCAAGGTAATGATTGTAATGGCTGCCAATACAATTGTCACAATCCAAAATCTTACTGTTATTTTTGCCTCATGCAACAATTGCTCAGGTTTCTGGAATTTCACACTGCATCCTTGTTCAACCAGATTCATGCCTGTTCTGAAATGATCGTGGATAGGTGTGCGTTTGAATAACCTTTGTTTTACGCCTTTTTTCTTTCCTGCTTTGTAGTAATAACGCTGCAAGATGACTGACAAGTTTTCTACTAAGAACACACCACAAAGGATTGGTACCAGCAACTCTTTGTGGATGATAATGGCAATTACAGCGATGATACCACCAATAGTCAAACTGCCAGTATCGCCCATAAATACTTGGGCGGGATAAGCATTGTACCACAAAAAGCCTATCAATGCACCCACAAATGCCAGAATATATACTACCAACTCTTCGGAACCGGGTATATACATTATGTTAAGATAGGTGGCAAACTCGATGTGCGATGACACATAGGCCAAGATGCCCAGCGTAACACCTATGATGGCCGAGTTTCCGGTAGCCATTCCATCCATACCGTCGTTAAGGTTGGCACCATTGGATACTGCTGTTACTACAATGATGGTCATCAGCACGAACAGAATCCAACCACCCGTTTGTGCATAGTCGCCTAAAAAGCCCACGATATCGGCATAGTCGAGGTTGTTGCTTTTGAAGAACGGGATGGTGGTTTGTGTGGCCTTGATTTCTTTTGCAGCATGAACCACCACTTTTTCCTGTCCCGGTCTGGATAGTTCAATATTTTGACGTATTACCACCTGTGGACTCAAGTAGAGCGTAAGGCCCACGATAAAGCCTAAACCGACTTGACCGATGATCTTGAATTTGCCATGCAAACCTTCCTTATCGCGCTTGAAAATCTTGATATAGTCGTCGGCAAAGCCTAAGGCGCCCAACCAGATAGTAGTAATAAGCATCAGGATCATATAGATGTTGCTCAGTTTGCCCAATAGCAAACAAGGTATCAGGATGGCAAAGATAATGATGACACCCCCCATGCTGGGTACGCCCACTTTATTTACGCCAAACGGATCGATGTCGGCACTGCGTTGCGTTTCCGTAATTTGTTTCCTCTTCAACAGTTGGATAAACTTAGTACCCCAAATGCTGGATATAAGCAATGATAGAATCACTGCCATCAAAGCCCTGAATGAAGTATATCCGAATACTCCTGCTCCAGGAAAATCCATCTCTTTCAGCCAATCAAACAAAAAGTATAACATTCTATATGCAAAGATTTAGATTTTAAACAATTCTCTCAGTACCTCACGATCGTCAAAATGATGTTTTACACCTTTGATTTCTTGGTAGTCTTCATGTCCTTTTCCTGCCACCAATACCACATCGCCTTTCTGTGCCAGCATACAGGCAGTGCGAATGGCTTCCTTGCGGTCAACGATACTTATCGTTTTTTCCATGTCTTTGGCGTCAAGCCCTGCCAACATATCGTTAATAATATCTTGAGGCTCCTCAAAGCGTGGGTTGTCAGAGGTGATTATTACCTTATCACTCCCTTTGGCTGCTTCTTTCGCCATGATAGGACGCTTACCTTTGTCACGATTCCCACCTGCACCTACAACGGTAATGATCTGTCCCTTGCCATTCATTACTTCCTGCAACGAAGCCAGTACGTTAACCAACGCATCTGGGGTATGTGCATAATCTACTACAGCTGTAATGCCCTTAGGTGAATGGATAGTCTCCAAACGACCAGCTACTGGATATAGTGTGCTCAAGGCAACCAATACATCTTCCTCGCTCTTGCCTAACAGTACGGAAGCGCCAAATACGGCCAACAGGTTGCTGGCATTGAACTTGCCAATGAAATGAACGGCTACCTCATGGTTATTCATATCAAGCAGCATGCCTTCCACATGACTTTCCAATACCTTGCCCTTAAAATCAGCCAGACTTCTTAAAGAATAGGTATATGTCTTCGATTTTGTATTTTGCAGCATCACCAATCCATTTTTATCATCGAGGTTAGTCAGGCTGAATGCATTTTTCGGCATATCGTCAAAGAATTTCTTCTTTGCCTTTAGGTAATTCTCTACCGTCTTGTGGTAATCCAAATGATCGCGGGTGAGGTTAGTGAAGATGCCTCCTGCAAAATTCAACCCGCTAATACGTTTTTGGGCAATTGAATGAGAACTTACTTCCATAAATGCATATTTGCAACCCTCATCTGCCATGCGCCCCAGCAATTTGTTGAGTGTGATGGGGTCTGGGGTAGTGTGATCGGTTGGGATGGCTTCATCATCTATATAGTTGCAGACGGTTGAAAGCAGTCCTACCTTGTAGCCAAAATGCCTGAATATTTTATATAATAAGGTGGCAATGGTGGTCTTTCCATTAGTACCCGTAACCCCCACTAACTCCAACTTATCTGTAGGAAATCCATAAAAGGCGTGGGCCAACTTGCCTACTGCGTCTTCGCTATCTGCCACTTGGATAAAGGTAACAAGTGGATTGGGTTCTGTAGGAACGTCTTCACAAAGAACAGCTACAGCTCCTTTCTCAATGGCGTTAGGAATATAGGTATGACCGTCTGTCTGGGTGCCACGCATGGCCATAAAAAGATGTCCTTGTCCCACTTTACGTGAGTCAATGTTTACATCAGTTATTTCCACTTCCTTGTTCCCAATAACCTGGAGTGGTTGGATTGCTTTCAGTAATTCTGCTAATATCATATTTTTTAATTTTCAATGCAATTGTAATGCTACCGTCTGTCCTTTCGAGAATTTGTGGCCCGAAGGGATGGATTGTCTCGTTACCTTTCCTACACCTGCAATGTTGACCCGTAGTCCTACTTTTTCCAACAAGTAAACAGCATCTTTGGCACCCATACCCACCACGCTTGGCATGATGCCAGCCGTCAGCGCCTGTTGTTCCAATCTTACACCAATAGAATCTTCCGAAGCCTTGCCCCAACTTTCTTTTGATGTCCTACCCTCAGTACGAACATTCAGTTTATTCAGTATATAGGAAGTTTCTGCCAATTCTCCTGATTTTACATTTGGGATAAATACCGATGTACTGTCAACGGCATTTTTCATTTCATAACTCAGGTTCTTGGCAAACACACGTTCTGCAATCTTGCTAAACACGCTACCTGCCATCAAACCACCAGAAGCAGGCAGACCTGGTTTCTGGATAGAAACAATCAAACTATATTTTGGAGCATCAGCGGGGAAATAGCCACAAAAACTCACTAAATATTTCCTGCCTCCTGCTGTATAGCCTGCGGCACCTTGCGAAATCTGCGCCGTACCGGTCTTGCCAGCTACCGCAAACTGCTTGCTGCCTGCGGGTTTGGCCAGTCCCTGGCTCACCACCTTTTCCAATATCGTGCGAATCTTCTCCAAGGTAGATTCTGATGCTATCTTCTCACGGATAATCTCGGTAGGATACTCCTTGACAATCTGTCCGTCTTTCACTGCGGCTTTCACAAATTTGGGCCGTACCATCACACCGTCGTTGGCAATGGCGTTGTAGAAGGTTAATATGTTCAGTGGCGGAATCTGTGTCTCGTAACCAATGCTCATCCAAGGCAAGGTGGTTTTAGCGAAATACCTTTCTTTAGGACCTTTGATGTTGGGCTTTCCCTCACCAGCTATCTGAAGATGCAGTGGCTCTGTGATGCCCAATTTCTTCAATCCATCCACAAACTTCTGTGGATTGTCGTAGTAGTATTTGTCGATGATGGCTGAAACGCCCACATTTGACGATACTTCCAGAATCTTTGTCACGTCAATCACACCATAGCCTCCGCGATTCCAGTTGTGGTCCTTCATAGGTCGGCCATGCATCATCTTCACGCCGTTGCCGGTATCTACTTCTGTATCCGGCTCTATTTTGCCATCTTCCAAAGCTACCATGATAGACGCAGTCTTGAACGTTGATCCTGGCTCCATCATGTCACTGATGGCGTTGTTTCGCATTTCGTAATATTTGCCGTCGTTGCCCTTGCTCATGTTGACTATCGCCTTTACCTCACCCGTCTTCACTTCCATTAAAACGGCCACACCCACCATGGCGTTCAACTCATACAGTTTGTCCACTAATGCTTTTTCGCAGATATCTTGCATATCCACATCGATGGTAGAGATGATATCTGCTCCGTCAACTGGTTCAATATCGGTGATGTTTAAGTATTTGTTCATCACCTTCTGGCGATGAGTCACACCTTTCTTGCCCTTCAACAAAGTGTCGAAAGCCAATTCGATACCATTCTTTGCCCCCAAAGCAGTATCGGCATACACGTCACCTATGGTACGTTGAGCCAACGAGCCAAATGGCCTTTTTCTGTTGTTGGATGCAACCCCCTGCAGACCGCTGCGGTTCTTGCCTAAGTTGAAAAAAGGTAGCTTTTGTACTTCTTTGAATTGGATGTAGCTTATGCGCCTCGGGTAAATCCTGTAGTAACGACTTTTACGATTACGCCCGTTTTGTAGGTGTTGTTTGAAGGCTGCGGCACTTCTGTCGGGGAATATACGATGCAACCCTTCACAGAGGTCGTTCAGATGAAGGTTGAACAGTGAGTCTTTTTTGGCTTGCTCCTTGGCCTTGCGTTTCTCATCGGGGTCGCTTACCATGAAATCCATGTATAATGAATATTCTGGCAGCGAACTTGCCAATAATTTACCATCAGCAGAAAGAATGTTCCCTCTGTTGGGATCCACCATCACGTTCTCTTTTACAAAGCGGTCAGCTACCTCGTTCCAATACCCCCTCTCCTTGAACATGATGATGGCACCTTTGATCACAATGCAAACCCCGACTGTGGCGAACAACACCACAATCAGGAAAAACCTCGTCATTATGCTTCTTTTGTTTACAGCCATATCTGTCTATACTTATTTAATTAAATAAGGTGGAGTCGTGGCAATTTCCAACTCACTCTGTTTGCTCTCAATATATTCTTGTATCTTCGACTGTCTGCTTTTTTCCATCAACTCTGAGCTTCGGGTCAGAGCATCATATTTCACATCGGTCAGCTCAACTTTCAGTTTGTCTAACTCTATGAGCTGTTGCTGACAAGAATAACGGTTGTCAATGTAGAAAAGAATCAGCACCATGATGAGCACCATAAGTTTCCATTGCTTGCGAAACATTTCGTTTGCCAGAATGTCACCACCTAAGATGCTACTCAGCCAAGCGCCCCTTCTCTTCTTTTTTTTCTCCTTGTTTCTCTTATCAGCCATAATTAACAATTATCTACTTTTTCAGCAATCCTCAGTTTGGCACTTCTGCTTCTTGGATTCCGTTCAATTTCTTCATCAGAAGGTATAATTACCTTGTTGTTCACCAACGAATAGGGAGTGTTCACCCTGCCGTAAAAGTCTTTGTCGGCTTTACCTTCTACATTCCCTGTTTTCATTAGGTTCTTCACCATGCGGTCTTCCAAAGAGTGGTAGGTTATCACTACCAGTCGGCCTTTTGGTTTTAGGAGTTTCGTTGCAGTCTGCAGCATCTCTTTCAGGGCTTCCATTTCCTGATTGACCTCAATGCGCAAAGCTTGAAACACCTTTGCCAGCTCCTTCTTTTCCCTGTCTTTGTTAAAAAGAGGTTTGATGACCTCCAGAAAAGCATTGATGGTGTCTATCTTTTGCTTTTCTCTTGCCTTGCAGATGATATTAGCCAGTTTCCTGCTGTTTTTCAATTCTCCGTAAAGGTAAAATACGTCAGCCAGTTTTTCTTCTGTATATTCATTCACTACATCTGCAGCTGTCAGTCCTGCTCGTTTGTTCATCCGCATGTCCAACGGTCCGTCTGCACGAAAAGAAAAGCCTCGCTCGCTCTCGTCGAAGTGGTGTGATGAAACGCCCAAATCAGCCAATAAACCATCTATCTGTTCCACTCCGTAGTATCGCAGGAAATTCTGCAAATACCTGAAGTTACTCCGTACAAAAGTAAATCTTTTGTCGTCCATTATATTCCTTTCGGCATCTGTATCCTGATCGAAGCTAAGTAGGTGACCATTCTTGCCCAAATGCTTTAAGATCTCTTTAGAATGACCACCTCCACCAAATGTTACATCAACATAGATGCCAGCAGGTTGTATATTCAGTCCATCAATACTTTGCTGCAGTAATACGGGCACATGGTAGATTTGTTCATTCTCTGTCATCATTCCATTTCGTCTAAAAACGCTTCACTTGGATAGGTTCCCAAAGTCTCTTCCAAAGCGTTGCTGAAATCTTCATTGCTCATGAAAGGCTGGTCGGCAATCTCCTTAGCCCAAATTTCTATGGTGTTATCCATGCCTATGAAACGCACATCACTCTTGATGTTGGCCATCTGCAGGTAACGTTTGGGTAACAAGATGCGTCCGCTGCCATCCAGTGTCATCACCTCGGCTTCGCTAACAAACTGGCGGAAGATATTCTGTTCTCGTTTACTCCATTTGTTCAAGTTCCTACGTAATTGGTCTTGAGTCTCTTTCCATACACTCCCAGGATACAGCACTAAACAGTCTTGATGAACATCTTTACGCAATACCAACCATTCCTCGCCATCAGCTTGCAGCAATTTCCTAAAGCCAGAGGGAATGAATACCCGGCCTTTGGCGTCAGTTTTAGCTTCAATATTGCCTAAGAATTGTGCCATAATTACCTTATTTATGATATTTGGGCGTAAAATTACACAATTCCCCACAATTCCCCACATTTTTATATAACTTTTTTTGAAGAAAGTTTTCAACAGGGTTGTTGAAAAGTTATTTACTTGAAAATGAGGATTCTTTGATTTTTCTATTTTGGTGGGGCAAGTTTTTCTTTTTTTTTCAATCTTAATGATGCTTAAATTCATTATTTAAGAGCCTTGTTTTTGTCGAACGTAGTACAAATAATTCGTTAATGGTATCTTTTTGTCGCAATTTCTTTCAAAATTCTTTTAGATATCCAAAAGATAGTTTAAATTTGCACCCAAATCGAATTATAAGATTACATGGCTGACGATTCTGTCTTTTTGATTGATATAGACAAAGTATTAAAGGAAAAAGCTCCCGATAAGGCGAAATATGTGCCTGGCTTTGTTGTCTCCTACTTGAAGCGCATTGTGCATCAAGAAGAGTTGAATGAAATTCTGACACGTTTGAAAGATAAGCAAGGTACCGAGTTTGCCAAAGGAGCTTTGGAAGAACTGAATGATACCATCGTGGTGAAAGGCGAAGAAAACCTACCCAAAGACGGTCGGTTATATACTTTTGTTTCCAATCATCCGATGGGTGGACAGGATGGTTTGGCATTAGGAGCAGTGATTGGTGAACATTATCACGGAAAGATCAAGTTTTTGGTCAACGACCTGTTGATGAATCTCCACGGCTTGGCTCCTTTTTTTATTCCCATCAACAAAACCGGTAAGCAAGCAAAGGATTTCCCACGTAGGGTGGAGGCTGGTTTTGCTTCGAAAGAAGACCAGTTGATTATATTCCCAGCAGGCATCTGCTCACGAAAGCAAAACGGAGTGATTAAAGACCTGCCTTGGAAAAAGACCTTTGTGACCAAGAGTGTTGAGTATCAACGTGACATAGTACCTATCTACTTTGATGGCAGAAACTCTGACTTTTTCTATAACTTGGCCAATGTGTGCAAGTGGTTGGGTATTAAGTTTAACATTGCCATGCTCTACTTGGCCGATGAAATGTTCAAGAATAAGAACAAGACGTTTACTGTTACTATCGGTAAGCCCATTCCGTGGCAGACATTTGACAATACAAAAACTCCTAACGAGTGGGCACAATTTGTAAAAGAAATAGTTTATAAATTGAATATATCCCAGCAAGCCTGAAAAAGACTGCTTCAAGAAAGTTGACAGATTATGATAGAGGAAGAAATTATTCAACCCATCAGCAGAGATTTGCTGAAAGCTGAACTGACGGAAGACAAACGTTTGCGAATGACCAATAAGAGTCATAACCAAATATATATTGTGACTGCTCATAATGCCCCCAATACCATGAAAGAGATTGGTAGGTTGCGTGAAATTGCTTTTCGCGCCGCTGGTGGTGGTACGGGTAAGTCGATGGATATTGATGAATTCGATATCATGGAAAACCCCTACAAGCAGTTGATTGTTTGGGATCCTGAGTCAGAGGAAATTTTAGGTGGATACAGATATATCTTAGGTACAGATGTTCAGTATGAGCCTAACGGTCAACCTAAGTTGGCTACAGCCCATATGTTCCACTTTTCTGAGAAGTTCTTAAAGGACTATATGCCTACTACCATTGAATTGGCTCGCTCGTTCGTGACCTTGGAATATCAAGGTACAAGGGCAGGGAGTAAGGGCTTGTTTGCCTTGGATAACCTCTGGGATGGATTGGGTGCTTTGATGGTGATTAAGCCTAATGTAAAGTATTTCTTTGGCAAGGTTACCATGTATCCTTCCTACATCCGCAAGGGCAGAGATATGATTTTGTATTTCTTGCGCAAGCATTTTGGCGACAAGGACAATCTGATTACACCTATGAAACCTCTGGTGATTGAGAGTGATGAGGCTGAGTTGGCAAAATTGTTCCCTAATGATACATTCAATGAAGACTATAAAGTGCTTCATAGCGAAATCCGCAAGATGGGGTATAATATCCCCCCATTGGTGAATGCCTATATGAACCTTAGTCCTACCATGCGTATGTTTGGTACCGCTATCAACTATGGCTTTGGCGATGTGGAAGAGACAGGCATCTTGATAGCAGTAGATGAGATTTTGGAAGAAAAACGCATGAGACATGTTGAGTCATTTTTAAAAAATGAGCCCAATGCCGCCAGGTTTACTTCTGGCCAAAACAAGGTAATTTATCCTGAGAAATAATTACACAGCAGGTAGGCTGTTGCCATTCAGTTTTCTATAAAGATCAAGTGCAAAGACATCCGTCATGCCCGAAACATAGTCTAATACCGCCTGGATTCTCTCAAAGAGTTCAGACGATTTCATGTTATACTGGCTTGAAACCCTGTTGATTAGCAGTTGCGAGTAGGCTTTTTCTGGCGATAACACAGCATCCATCATCAACTCTATCAGTGTTCCGATGATGCGAAAACCTGCCACCTCAATATCTACCACATCACGTGATTTGTATATACGTTCATATGCCACTTTACAGCAATGTTTGTAAGCATTGGCGGGCTGTTCGGATATGTGACTGATCAGTGATCCGTCAAACTCACCATTCAGTATCTTCTCCTCGTTGTTCAAAAAGGTTTGTGTACATTCGTGCGTCAGCAAACCAATCACATTTGAGCGCAGGTAAGCTATCTGTTCGTTCTCGTCGCTCACCATACCCAGCATTTTTTCCAACTTGGCCTTACGCTCTTCTGAGAAATAGCCTATCAGCAAATCTTTTGTTTCCTCCAACGATAGAATCTTTAACTTGAACGAATCCTCGATGTCCATGATCTCATAGCAAATGTCATCAGCAGCCTCTACCAGATATACTAAAGGATGGCGGGCATACATCTGTTCACCCAGTTTCTTGATACCTAACGCTTCGGCTATCAGTTCATAGCCACTACGCTCGGATGTGAAGAAGCCAAATTTACCTTTTTTGTTGGCAAAATTCGATGAATAGGGATATTTTACAATGCTGGCCAAGGTAGAATAGGTCAGCACGAAGCCACCTTTCCTGCGTCCCTCAAACTGGTGGGTTAGCAGTCTGAAAGTATTGGCATTGCCTTCGAAATGGGTAAGGTCGTTCCATTGGCTTTCCTTAAGCTGCTCTTTTAGTGTCAAGCCTTTACCCTCAGAGAAGAAAGTGGAGAATGCCTTCTCGCCAAAATGACCGAAAGGTGGGTTGCCCAAGTCGTGTGCCAAACAACCAGCCGATACAATTGCGCCAATCTCTGGTAAGTTGGTGTTTTGCAAGGCTGGCTCTCTTTCCAGAATACCCTTAGCCACGTCATTGCCCAGAGAACGACCTACACATGAAACTTCTATACTGTGAGTCAGTCGATTGTGTACGAACACACTCCCTGGTAAAGGAAATACCTGTGTCTTGTTTTGCAATCTCCTGAAAGGAGGTGAGAAGATCAGTCTATCGAAATCACGCTGGAATTCCGTTCGGTTCTCATGCCTTTCCTCATGAAGTTCTTCTAACCCGAATCTTTTGGCGGAAATCAGTTTACTCCATTCCATTTTTTCATCCTCTTAGTTTAAATTAACTACAAAAGTATAAAATATATGGTAGAAAAACATTATTTTCGCAACTAATTAGTAAAACTTATATGTTATGAAGGTACAAATCATCAATAAGTCACATCATCAGTTACCTCAATATGCTACTATTCAGTCTGCTGGAGTTGACTTGCGAGCCAATCTTAGCAACCCCGTTGTCTTAGCACCTATGCAGAGGGCTTTAATACCTACTGGCCTCTATATTTCCCTGCCTGCAGGTTATGAAGCGCAAGTACGTCCCCGTAGCGGGCTGGCTATCAAGAAAGGTATCACTGTGTTGAATTCACCAGGCACGATTGATGCTGATTATCGAGGTGAGATTTGCATCATCCTCATCAATCTCTCACAAGAGGAGTTTGTAGTGAACGATGGTGAACGTGTGGCACAGATGATTATTGCCCGTCATGAGCAAGCTGAGTGGGTAGAGGTGGAAACACTTGATGAGACCGATCGTGGTGCTGGTGGTTTTGGACACACTGGTAAGAGCTAATAATTGAGCTTCGCTCCAATTTCGTCGCGACTCGGTATAGCTCAAGTGAGCTTGGCTATACCCTCGCTGCTCCGAAAAGTGAAAATTGATAATTGATAATTCAAAATTGAAAATTGAGGATTAAGATTTCTATATTACTTTGTTGTTTGGGTGTTGTGTTACCTATACTGGTACAAGCACAGGATACTGACGACCTCGATCGTAAGTATGACTATTATTTCCACGAAGCTACCCGCCTACGCATACAGAAGAAGTATGATGCTTCTCACGATATGCTCATGCATTGCCTTGCCATTCGTCCTCACTCCCCTTCTGCCCTTTACGAATTGGCACAATATTACATCGTTCTGAAGCAAACTGAACGAGGCACTGCTACTATGGCCGAGGCTGTGAAATACGACCCTGACAATTATTGGTATGGACAAGGACTTGCTAATCTTTATATACAACAGAATAAACTGGATGAGGCTGCTACTCTGTTGGAGAATATGGCCATTCGTTTCCCCAATAAGATAGATTTAACCTATAGTTTATTACAAGTATATAACCGACAAGCTAATTTTGAGAAATCTATCGAGATACTCGATAAATTGGAGGTCCGCTTTGGCAAGACCGAACAAATTTCCATGCAGAAATTTGCCATTTACGATCAGCAAGGGGAGACTGAGAAGGCAATGGCTGAGTTGAAGAGCCTGGCAGATGAGTTCCCTACCGATTATCGATACCTCGTCATTCTGGGTGATGCCTATCTGCAAAAAGAGCAATACCAACAAGCCTACGATATCTACCAGCAAGTCCTTAAGGCTGAGCCAGACAATGCGATGGCCATGTACTCGCTGGCGGCTTATTATGAACAGACGGGTCAGACTGAGAAATACGACCAGCAACTGAACTCTGTTTTGCTGAACCGTAAGGTGGATGCCGACACCAAGTCGGATGTGATGCGCCGGTTGATTATTCGCAACGAAAATAGCCATAAAGATAGTACCATAGTAATCAATATCTTCAACCGTATCATGGAACAGGAACCGGATGAGGCCCAGCTTCCCATGCTGTACGCCCAGTACCTGTATTCTAAGAATATGCGGGAAGAGGCTATCCCTGTGCTGAAACAAGCTCTTCAGATTGAACCTACTAACACAGCTGCCCGTATGACCTTGTTGGGTGAAGCGGTAAATAAGCGCGACTATGAGTGGGTGATAGATATTTGTCAAACAGGCACTGAGGCCAATCCAAATATGCTGGAGTTTTATTATTACTTGGCCATAGGCTATAATCAGACCCAACGTACCGACAGTGTTGTCAGTGTCTGTCAACGTGCCTTGCTGCATGTTACCGACGATAGTGATTCGAATGTGGTGAGCGACTTTTACGCCATCTTGGGTGATGCCTACCATACCAAGAAGAAGATGGCAGAAACGTATGAGGCATACGAGAAGGCATTAGAGTATAATTCCAACAATATCATGGCACTCAACAACTATGCTTATTATCTTTCTTTGGAACGCCGCGATTTGGACAAGGCGGAAGAGATGAGCTATAAGACCGTTAAGGCTGAACCCACCAATGCCACTTACCTCGATACATATGCCTGGATATTGTTTGAGAAAGCCAATTACGAGCAAGCTAAAATATACATCGATCAAGCTTTGCAGAACGATGACAGTTTGAGTGCCGAAGTGTTGGAGCATTGTGGTGACATCTATTACCATACAGGTGATACCGACAAGGCAGTGGAGTTCTGGCAGAAAGCCAAAGACAATGGTAGCACTTCTTCCACCATTAACCAGAAGATACGACAAAAGAAATACGTTAGATAACTGTTTCCGAGATCATTATCATGAGAATAAGACAATATAGAAATAACAGTCGCTTTCTGAAGCTGCGAGCTCCTAAGATGCTGGCATCGATTTGGTCGATTCGCGACAGAGTAGGACGCTGTCAATGGTTAGCATTACTTTGTTTGGTATTGCTAACAGCTTGCAAGAGCAGCAAGACTATCGTTACTGATACAGACATCCCACAACTATATTTATCTTCCAGGTTGGAACTCACTATCCCCCATGGTGATGCTACGTTCACCGTCAATGGTACCATGAAAATGAAAGAGGGAGAATTGGTGCAACTGTCTTTGCTCATGCCTTTGTTTCGTAGTGAGGTGGCCCGCATTGAGGCAACTCCTACCTACCTGTTGATGGTCGATCGCATGAACCGTAGGTTTGTCAAGGCCAACGAATATGAGCTTCGCGACTACCTGCCAGCTGATAGCTATCAACGTTTGGAGCAACTGATTAAGAATGCTGCTAATCCTGGGGGCAAAACTACCCTTTCGGGCGAAGAGATAGGTATCAGGCAATTGGCAAAGGCGAGGATTGAGTTGTACGACTTTTCCAATGAGCCTTTCTTTATCGAGCCTACTGTCGTTAGTACACGATACCGTCAGGTCACCATCGAAGAAATGTTACAATTGCTCATGAATCTATGAAACGAGTCCTCCTCATATTACTGCTTGTCTGTGTGCCTATGCTATTGTTGGCGCAATCCAACAAGCGTATCAAGGAGTTGGAGCAAAGACGCTCTACCTTGCAGAAACAGATAGCAGAGACGGAGGAATTGCTGAAGACAACCAACAAGAATGTAGGTAGTCAACTCAATGGCCTAAATGCCCTGACCGGACAGATTGAGGATCGTCGTCGCTACATTGATAATATCAACAACGACCTTCAGGAGGTTGATAGCGAGTTGGTCGTCCTTGACCAGCAGTTAGATACCTTGAAGCTCAGTTTAGAGGAGAAGAAACGTCGTTATGAGGCCTCCCTGAAATACCTTTATAAGAACCATAGCATCCAGGAGAAGCTTATGTTTATCTTCAGTGCCGAGACCCTTTCGCAGACTTACAACCGCTTGCGCTATGTGCGTGAGTATGCTACTTATCAGCGTTTACAGGGCAATGAGATCATCCACAAGCAAGCAGAAGTGACGCAGAAACAAGAAGAGCTGCAAAGCGTGCGAGACGAGAAGATACGCCTTTTGGCTGAACGAGCCTCTGAAAAACGTAAATTGGAGATGCAAGAGCAGCAAGCTCAGAAGGTAATTAAGGATCTGCGTTCAAGGCAAAAGGGTTTGCAAGACGAGATTAAGAAAAAGCGTCGTGAGGCTAACCAACTGAATAATCAGATTGACAAGTTGATTGCTATTGAGATAGAGAATGCCCGTAAGCGAGCAGAGGAAGAAGCTCGTAAGGAAGTTGAGGCAAGAAAAAAAGCTGAGGCCGAGGCGAAGGCTAAAGCAGCTGAAAATAAGACTGCAAGTGCTCCAGCTACTGCTAAACCAGCTGCCCCAGCTGCTAAGCCAGCTACTGCAGCCAAGCCAGAGGTGTATAGTATGAGCAAGGCCGATCGCGAACTCTCCAGTGATTTTGCTGCCAATCGAGGCAAATTGCCTATGCCTATCACCACTTCCTACATCATTGTGAGCCATTATGGTCAGTACAATGTGGCAGGACTTCGCAATGTCACACTCGACAATAAAGGCATCGACATCCAGGGCAAACCTGGTGCTCAAGCTCGAGCCATCTTCAATGGCAAGGTAGCTGCTGTGTTCCAGCTCAACGGCTTATTCAATGTGTTAGTACGTCACGGCTCTTATATCTCCGTCTATTGTAACCTCGCCAAGAGCGATGTCAAGCAAGGCGACAATGTAAGCACCAAGCAAGTGCTTGGTACCGTCTATAGCGATGCTTCCGACAATAACCGTACTGTCCTTCACTTCCAACTTCGCAAGGAAAAAGATAAACTTAATCCTGAAGCTTGGCTGAATATGTAAAAAAACAGCACCCACATGGTGAAGTGGATGCTGCTGAAATATACTCCTTAAATATGAATAAATAAGACTCTTTAGGGTTTTAATAAATCATTTGTTGATGTTTTCAAAAGCATAACTATTAAATAAATATCTTAGTAACCAGGATTCTGCTTTAATTTAGGATTGGCTTCTAAAGCTGTAGCAGGAATTGGGAACAACTCTAGGTACTTATCTGATGGTCGATTCCAAGGATATGCATTTGGTGAAATGGAAGTAGGTATACCCCACTGGTTGCGTAGAAAACCAGCTTCGTCAAATGCACTACTAGTGTCTGCACGGAACATACTCCACATATCTTTGTCATAACAACCAAAACGAATATCATCTTCACGAGATACGCCTTCCCATGCCATTTCAAGACGGCGCTCCAACTGAATATCATCCAAAGTAACTATAGAGTAGTTATGAGAAGCATCTCCCCATGCACGTTGGCGTACAGTATTTACTAGTGAAGTTGCTTCTGCTACAGAGCCACCTGAACGAAGTAAAGCTTCTGCACGGACTAGGTAGAAATCTGCTAAGCGGAAGATGGCGAAGTCGTTGTTCATGGCGCTTGCCAGATAAGCAGCATACTCCCACTTACCTGCACGACCTCCATCATGTTGTTGAACTGCACGCCACAATGTACCTTCATATTCTGTCCCGTGTATCGGGAAGACTTCAGCATAGTGGTTCATTGGCATAGAGTGACTAGTCATCAATATTTCACCAGTTGCCTGGTTGTATTGCTGACCCAGACGGAATGAAACGATACGTGGATCGTTTTCAGGATCGTCATAGTATGTATATTCAGGATTCCTTGCCATTTGATCGCGTTCATCATCTGTCCCGTGCATAAACAATTTCACATAGTCAGGCTGGGCGCAGAAACCATTCCATCCTCCGAATTTGGCACCGATAGCCTGGTTCTCAATAAAATCTAAGGTAAGAAAATGCAAATTGTTGGAGTAATTAGAGGAAGAGTCACTTGAAGAATACTGTGCGCAGAGGATAGACTCTTTGTTGCCAGAATTGTTACAAGAGAAGTTATCCTTCCAGTTGCTCAGCAGTTCTAGACCCGAATCTGTGATTACTTTTTGAGCTTCTTCTGCAGCCTGAGCATACTTATTACCAAAGCCCCATGCTTCAGAATTCAAATATAACTTTGCCAATAATGCGTGAGCTGACGCTTGGGTAAACTTACCATAGTTACCTTCAGCCTCTGGCAAATCAGGGATTATCTCATTTATTTCAGATACCAACCAATTATAAACCTTTTCGCGAGAAGAGTTGCTTGGAGAATTGTCTTTATTGTTATCAAGCACCAAAGGAACGTTGCCCCATTTGTCAACAAGGTAGTAATACCAATATGCACGTATACCACGTATTTCTGCCTCACAATTCTTTCTATAATAAACACCAGATTCTTCTATCATAGAAATATTTGAATTACAGAAATCAATGGATTCTGTAGCTGCGTTCCAAGCTCTACTTAAAATGCCATTATCAGCTTTAAATGTGTGCATAAACATCTGCATATAAACTCCACTATCCCACCAATCACCTCCACGACGAGTTGGATATAGTTGAACAGAACCAGCAGCTTCGCTTAATGTCAAACAATCCCAAGGGAAAACACGTTTAAGAGTTGTGTAACTTTCGTTTACTGCATTTCTTACTTTTGCGTCAATAGGGGAACTTGGATAACCATGCCCTTCTTCAAGATCACTTAAGGTAGCCGTCATTTCATATGCTTTCCCTGCTTCCAAGTTTTTGGGATTACTTATTATACCTGATGCCACCATGTTATCACTTCGGTTAAGTTCAACTTTAATCTGTTTTCCAGTGAAATCAATAGGTGGTATCATCATAGATACTACAATTTCCTCGTTTTCTTCTTTTGTTTCAATCTTATATAACCACATTGATGTGGTTATCCAATACTTAACATCTTTTAGAACTGATTTTTCGCCAGAAAGATCTAATGTAGCCTGAATAGGAAACATCTTTTCATGATCCAAATCATAAATTGTCAAATATGTGAATATACCTGGTTCTGGTATTTTAAGTCTTAATATCATTATAGCACCAACATGATTCATGATAATATTCAACTTCCCATCAGAAGGAGAAATCGCATCAGAAGCCAAATAATCATACTTCCCTAAATGGTCGTAATTATTATTACCTATTTGAATTTGTCCTGACCAATCCAATGGTCCAAAATAATCCAATGGAATAGCATCTTTTTTCAAATCGATATCCCTAATATATGGAAAATATACTCTATATGTGTGTGTAGATTTAAGAGCCCAACCACCGCCATCGAATTTAGCTGTAGCCGATCCTGCTTGAGAACCATCAATGGTAAAACAAACTTGATCTCCTGTATCAGGGAAAACGCCTAAAGTGTCACCCGCAGACCATTTAAAATTAATGTCATTATCGTCTCGATAGAGTTCTGATCGAGTAGTGCCAAAATCATTTATAGTCGCTGTGATTTCCTTAATCTCTTCGTTTGTAGATATAGCATCATCTATTAACGAATTCATTTCATCTCTCAAGCACGAAGTAAACAACATGAGAGAGATACTGCTACATATTAAATATTTAAATCTTTTCATAATCTTATCCGCTTAATTAATATTACCAGGATTTCCTCCAGTTACAGTAACACCTTCTGAAGATGTGTCGACAATAACCTTGCCTCCATCTTGTGTTAAATCTGTTTTGTTTACTATGTTTTTCCACATATTCGAATCTGTTATTTCCTTTGGAAGTTCACCGTCTAACTCATTATGCGCAATAGTCAGTGTTGTGAGATTCGTCAAATTGGCAAGTGAGGTTGGCAAATTTCCTGTAAGTTTGTTATGATCCAACTTCAAAGTTTTTAGGGTTGTTAAGTTACCAATTGATACAGGTATTTCTCCTGAAAGTTGGTTGTTACTTAGGTCGATCACTTCAAGTTCAGACAGCAATGGAACCTGTTCGCCAGCACGTGTATTTGCCTTTGTAGTAGCAGGATCTACCATATCACCCCAAGTAGGAGGTATGCTACCGCTTAGTTTATTCTTCGCCAACACCAATTTGACTAGTTTGGAAAGAAACTGCAAACCATCGGGTAATTGACCCTCCAAGTTGTTATCAGTAAGGTCAATCTCTGTTACATAATCACCACTCACTTTTACGCCATACCAATCTTTAAGAGGAGAGTCTGTATTCCAACCAGTCTTATTCGTCCAATTAGTGCCACCAGTTTTCTCGAAGAGTGCTAATAATGCACGTTTTTGTCTGCCAGAAACATCCATTGTCACGGTAACATTTACAGTTGCCGTTTTGCTCCCATCGGAAGTAGTAACAGTAATGGTGGTCATACCTGGTGCTACAGCAGTAATTTTACCTTCAGAAACAGTAACAACTGATGGATCATCAGATTTCCATGACACACTCTTGTTGCTCGCATTGTCTGGCGTGACTGTCGCAGAGATGTCTTCTGTTGCACCTTCCATAAGATTTACTGTTGTTTTATTGACGGTTACCCCTGTTACTGGAACTTTTGCAGGAGTAGGACTTGGAGTTGGTTCACCGCTAGGTCCAGAGTCTCCACCTCCACATGAAATAAAAGTAATCGATAAACACACGACATAAACAAGTCGTTTTAGTGACTTCATGATTATTAGTTTTAATGCCTCCAGTACCAAGAGACTGTCTATAACGAAGAAGCGTGGCACTGATATACCACTTCTTTGATAGAGGTCGTGAGAATACCTTTGTACTAGAAATAATAAACAGTCCACGCTATAGCATGAACCGTTATACCTTTCTTGAGTACTTTAGAAATTTCTCACGTTTCTATCAACAAGATAAGCATAACGCTTCTTATAATAATCCACAATGTTGTGAAGAGATTACACTCTTCTACTGCAAATGTAATGATAGTTTTCTAAATAATCAATGCTTATGTGGTTTTTTCAAGCGATTGAATAGAAAAAAGTGTTAATAGCACCACTTTAACTCTGGAGATAGTGATTCTGATATAAAGAAAGATGGTGCCTTTCGTGATGGACGAAACTTTAGCATTGTTTTACCTGTGACAATAGTAAAGTGTAAGCATAGAGACTACTAATGTGCAAGACAAGAGATTAGTAATGTGTTTGCAGGCTGAAAGCTATAGGAATGTAGGGCACAAAGCATAGGGTTGCATGGAGCAAACCTATGAGTTGGAGGCTCATGAAAAAAGAAAATTGCAAAAAAGTCTTCACTCTTCACAAAGATTGTTCAACACATTGTTATACAGTGGTTTATCAGTGTGAAGACCTGTTTCAGGTCTTCACAAGTCTTCACTGCAAAGTAAGCTATTTTCGGTTTAGTCAACTTAAATCAGAAAATGGCAAAGGTGTGATGAGGCGTGAAGAGATGTGAAGAGGCAACTTGCCTCTTCACGCTAATAATCTGTTATTAATCAGTGAGATATGTCGTGCCTGTGAAGAGTGAAGACCTAATTTGAGTATTTGCAAAAGGGAAATATTTTTTCCTCACGAGGGAAAAATAAAAACCTCACGAGGGAAAAATAAAAACCTCACGAGGGAAAAATAAAAATGGTGGCTTAGTCGGAGTAAAAGCACGCTTTAGCGGAACTAAAAGGACGGCTTAGCGGAAGTAAACCCTCGGCTTGCTAACGGCTCGCTTCTGATGAGATTGTAAGAATCTGATAGACTTTTCTCCTTTAGGATATATATTTATTCTTTTCGTTTTATTATCTTTACGGCGTCAACATATTATAAAAAGTATAGCCATGGAAATATTACACCAAAGAATCCTGCAAGACGGCCGTTGCTTGGAAGGCGGCATCCTGAAAGTGGATAGCTTCATCAACCACCAGATGGACCCTAATCTGATGAAGCAAGTAGCTGTTGAGTTCATTCGACGCTTTGCCGACCTGCCCATCAACAAGATACTCACAGTAGAAGCATCAGGCATCGCTCCGTCTGTTCTGTTAGGCTATCTCTTGGAACTGCCTGTAGTGTATGCCAAGAAGAAAAAACCATCTACCATGCAGGAAATGTATGTGGCTGAAGTCCGCTCGTTCACCAAGCAGCGCGACTATACCATGGTGATAAGCAAGGAATACCTCACCCCAAAAGACCATATCCTTTTCGTCGATGATTTTCTGGCTTATGGCAATACCGGACTGGGTATTATCGACTTATGCCAGCAAGCGGGAGCCACCATCGAAGGCATGGGCTTTATCATCGAAAAGGCTTTCCAGCATGGGCGAGATCTACTGACCGAAAACGGTGTTTATTGTATTGAGTCGCTGGCCATCATTGATTCTTTAGAAGATAACCAGATCCAGCTGAGGAAGTAAATCAAGGTATCGTACTCCACTTCAAATTTCGCAGGGAGAAAGATAATATCAACCCTGACTTTGATAGAATAAATAGGTTAATATTTACTCTTTAACCATTATTAACTATCAATTTTTTGATTAATTACGAAAAAATCGTACGTTTGCATCGTAGGTTGTAAACAAAGAATCTTATGGTTGGAATTGTAACATTATTAATTAAGGCAAATCTGCTTTTGTCAGTGCTCTACTTAGTGTATGTGTCTTTGTTCCGCAATGACACCTACTTTGTTTGGCGCAGAATAGCCTTGCTGTCGTTTTATGCCATCGTGGCAATGTTAGTCATAGCCTTGCAAATAAACTGGGTATTTTTTAATCCCGTGGCAGGGACATTGGACGAGGGTATAGCTACCGTTTGGATGCAAGCTATTGAGGTGGGTACTCCTGCTGTTCAGACTATGCCAGACGTCAAGTCGGTGATACTCATTATCTGGCTTTTCGTTGCGTTTTTGCTGGCCTTGCGTTTCTTGTGGCAACTGACATCCATCGCTTGGTTAGTTTGGAGGTCTGAGGTAAGTCTTGCCGATGGTGTAAAAGTAAGACTGACCTCCATTGAGGGCAGTCCGTTCTCTTTCTTCAGTTGGATATTCATCAACAAAAAACTATTGCAAGAACCCAGTTTGCATGAAGTGTTGTTACATGAACAAACACATGTAAGGCAATGGCATTCGGTGGATGTAATTCTAAGTGAACTGGTTTGTATAGTGTTTTGGTTCAACCCCTTTGTGTGGCTCTTGAAGCGTGAGGTGCGAGTAAACCTGGAATACCTGGCCGATCAGTGTGTGGTAGCGCAGGGTCACGATGCCCGTACCTACCAGTATCATCTGCTGGCTCTTACTTATCAAGGAAGTGTAGCTACTCTCAGTAATAATTTTAATGTTTTACCTCTTAAACAAAGAATCAAGATGATGAACAAAGAACGTAGTAAAAGTATCGGCAGACTCAAGTATCTCTTGTTGCTGCCCGTGTGCGCCCTGCTGTTCATGATGAGCAGTGCACCAGTCAATGCACAGTCAACAAAATCGACTACCCACCCAGATGGTTCTGTCACTATCAAGTATGGTGGCAAGGATATGGTTATCAAAGCAGCTGGTGAAGATGCTTATCAAGTAGTGGAGGAAATGCCCGAGTTCCCTGGCGGCATGAAGGCATTGATGGATTACCTTTCAACTAACGTTAAGTACCCCGAGGCTGCCAAGCAGGCAGGCATCAGTGGCCGTGTCACCACCGCGTTTGTGGTGGGTGAGGATGGCGTTATACGTGATGTCAAAGTACTGCGCAGCGTATCTCCTGAACTGGATGCCGAAGCAATTCGGGTAATGAGTTCCATGCCTAAATGGAAACCTGGCAAGCAAGATGGCAAACCAGTTCCTGTAAGATACACTGTACCCGTTAATTTTAGAGGTCAATAATTGTTTATCCAGTAGAGGGCATGTCTCCCGGCATGTCCTCTACCTAAACGTATAAAAAATGGAGAAACTAACCAAACAAGAAGAAGAGGTGATGATGCTCTTCTGGCAACTGGGCAAGACGTGTTATATCCGTGAGGTGATGGACATCTATCCTGAACCCAAGCCACCTTATACCTCTGTGGCATCAACAGTGAAGAACCTGGAGCGTAAAGGTTATCTGAAATCCACTGCCAAGGGGGTATCTTATCTCTATAACATCAAGATCTCAAAAGATAAATATCGCAGTACGTTCATGCAGACTTGGGTGAAAGATTACTTCCACGATTCCTATCGTCAAATGGTGTCCTTCTTTGCCAAAGAGCAAGCCATATCTGCCGATGACCTGCGTGAGATCTTGCAGGAGATAGAGAAGGGTAGGTAAAACCCCGATGAGTATTAGCTCACCGGGCTTTCTGTTTACTTGCATCTCTTTAGATGCCCAGGGGTCCATACCCCATGCACGAGGTGGTGCTGATAGCAGTTAGTGCTGCTGTAAGAACCGATATTGCCAATTGAATAACGGATTTCCAAAAATCTTTGTTTTTCATAATACTTTAGTTTAGGTCTAGGTTAATACTTTACTTTTACCCCTCTGGCTCTCCGAGCCACCTCCCCTTTGCAGGGGGAGGAGCTTTGAGAACTGCCCCTCTGGCTGCTCCCTTTACATGGAGAGGAGCTTTAGGGAGCTGCTCCCCTGATTTATAAGGGGAGCTGTCAGCTTGCTGACTGAGGGGTGCTTAGAACTGTCCCCCTCTGGCTGCTCCCTTTACATGGGGAGGAGCTTTGAGAATTGTCCCCTTGGCTGCTCCCTTTACATGGGGTGGAGCTTTAGGGAGCTGCTCCCCTGATTTATAAGGGGAGCTGTCCGAAGGACTGAGGGGTGCTTAGATCTGCATGTCACTGCCACCACCGTTGCCACCGCCACCACCGTTGCCACCGCCACCACCGTTGCCACCGCCACCGTCGTTGCCACCCGTTGAGCCACCAGTATTGCCGCCAGTACTTGGCACACTGCCACCCGAGCGAGTTACTGCCACTGCGGTAGAGATAGGGGTAAGCGTCTGCATCTTGCGAATCTTGCCGTTGAGAGTCACCT
>Ga0256404_1000218_pt1 | contig 144875 bp, 173 predicted proteins | sample RumenRJG_01DNA_FD_185990 | JGI IMG/M metagenome (GOLD analysis project Ga0256404, IMG submission 185990) | Bovine rumen microbial communities from Lethbridge, Alberta, Canada - RJG_01 | ecosystem: Host-associated > Mammals > Digestive system > Stomach > Rumen | place: Canada: Alberta... | reverse complement strand
TGGTGTCATCCTTGCTCCGCAGTTGGGGCAGAACCTACCCAAGTCTTCTCGGTTTCCAAACGGTGGTTCCATATTTGCAAAATTGCCACATTCTGAGCAACAATGATGACCATGAAATTCTGGTGGCATCATGCCTGTCGCTTTTATCCACTCCCCTGTCTTTGGCTCGGCCCTTAGTGCTTCTATTGCCATGTCAAGTGCTTCGAATATCTTTACTGCATTCCGCTCATGGTATCTATGTATCTCAATGTGGTCTTTGATTCTTGCAATCGCTTCTTCCCTTGTCATTCGTCCTCACTCCTTTCCGTCTGCGGAGTATCGGCTATCTTTTCCGCTTCTACCCATATCTTTTCAAAGTCGATATGACCGATTACTTCGAGTCCTTCCCATGTTGAAAAGGAATCCCCAAGTTTATCCATCGTGATACCGCTTTTATGGTGCAAAAGAATTGGTTGGCTGATTCCTTCGCCTACAACAATAGAAAGCCTTCCGTTCTTGTGGTATGTCTTATCAATAACTACATCACCGATTATTGCTCTCATCACTCGCTCCTTTCTCCGTCCATCTTCGCTCCGCAATGAGGGCAGAAGTTGTACTGTGCCATGTGCCCTTCAATAGCCGTATGTCTAAATCCGCATTGGTCGCATTGCATCTCACTTCCCCAAGTCTTAACACCTTCAATGTCATATACTTCTGGAAACACTTCCACCTCTATCCACTCACCATGTACAGCTTCGGCTGATGCGGGTGGCGTCAAACCATCAACGAACTTCTTTAAGCGAATCAATTCTCTTGCTGTTTGTGTTGCACCTTCCGCATTTAGATTCGATATTTTTTCTATCAACGCATCTTGAATAAACCTTTTGCTGATTAAATCACTCATTCCTTATCCTCACTTTCTGCCTTGTAGCGCATCAATCGCCGCCTGTCTGCTGATTAAATCACTCATTCCTTATCCTCACTTTATTCTTTGCCTATGCGTGTCATATATAAGTTATCTTTTTGTTGTTTTTAGTGAATACCCAAAAATAACTATGAAATTTTCTACTATGCTTTTGTGATTTCTTTTGCCAATCCGCAACAATCCTACTTTTTGCTAAAAGTATAAATAAGTCTTTGGGATAAAAGCCGATTCGCATCGCCTCTTCATAAATAAAACAATGTGTCATATACTGCTTTCCACTACTTACCTTGTCTTGACACTTAAAAATCAAAACACCATCATATCTCAATACTCGATAAAACTCTTTCATACTATCAATATAGAATTGATGTAGTTCCGATTCTGATGGATATACTCCAAATCTTTTATTTATTATATTGCCACTATTATTTGTTAATGATTTTCCTGTTGTTGCTAAAAATGGTGGGTCAAACATAAGACAATTTATACTACTATCAGCCAATGGTAAGTTTCTACAATCAGCTTTTATTACACCATCTACAACGGGATTAATATCATATTTATACTTTGGTTGTGGAATGTTATTTTTATAAAAAACACCTTTGCTATAAGTAGGGTCACAATCTATGAAATGATTAGGAACGTGCAATTCTAATATATTTGCTATAATTTCATCATTATCATAAGAGATAGATTTTATAATATCTGTCATTCCTTATCCTCACTTTCATGCTCTTGCTCCTTTATTGTTGCATACAATTTACAGTTGCCATTATCTAGTGGTTGTATCGAATATGCCACTTTCACATTGTTTTTAACCCATTGTTTGAGCTTTTTCTTTTTGATACGCTTATTCATGCTCTTGCTCCTTTCCGTCCATTTTTGCTCCACACTCAGGACAATACTTCGTTTTGTATTCCGCCGTCCGCCCACCATGTCGGCAAACCTTTCAACGCATCTATCGCATCCTGTCTGCTTATTAAATCATCCATCGTTCTCACCTCTCATATCCGCACCGCAGTTGGGGCAGAACTTAAAATACTCCCTGTCGCTCCATATCCAATCAAATCCGCATTGGTCGCAGACCGCACAGTATTCAACATGACCTCTATCTTCTTTCATCCATTGCCCCTTCTTGCGTTCTGGCTGTGCGGGAGGGAGTGATTTGATTGTCGGTATTGCGTCTGCCCAATCAGAATCATTCATCAACGCATCTATCGCATCCTGTCTGCTTATTAAATCATCCTTCATGCTTGTCATCTCCTTCCGGGCGGTACGGCTCAGGTTCGTAAATCGGCATCCATGCAAGCGCCGTGTTCCACCACATAAAGCCGCCGTTTGTGATGAAGCCTTTATCTCTCCGTTCACCATAGCGTTTTGTAAAGTTCCCACGATAAAGAGCATCTGTGGTTTTGACCGTCACCCAACACTCCGTGTCTTCGTCTGGCTCACCTTTATCACACGGAATCCATTTAGGTTCAGGCTGTGCGGATGGCAAGCCACAGAAATATTTTCTCCACTTCTCGTATTGATAACCATATCCATCTGCGACTTCAGACTCGATTTCATCAAGCGCATCAATCGCCGCCTGTCTGCTGATTAAGTCATTCATCCTGTTCACCTCTCATATCCGCTCCGCAGTTTTGGCAATACCGTTGCCCTTCTTCCCATCGTCCTGCTCCGCACTGGTCGCATTCGTAATGCCATTTAGTTAAGTTAGGCGTTTCTTCATCTATTATCTTCACCCACTTCCCTGTCTTCGGCTCTGCGGATGGGAGCGATTCGATGCGTTTTTTGAGAAATGATAAAAAATCTTTTATTGCCATATCAGTTTCGTTGCCAGTAGCCATCTGAATCCATTCATCTATTTCGCTGACCGCATCCTGTCTGCTGATTGAATCGCTCATTTGTCGCTCCTTTCTATGACGGTTGGTGTGGCATTTGAGCGTAGCCATGAAGCGCAATTAAGTTTCATTTCATCGCCAAATTCTTTACCGTCTGTTTCTAAATCATCTGCCAACGCATCTGCATCTATCAGCCGTCCGTGTGGCTCTGGTACTTCACTCATTGGACAGAACGATGGTCTACATTCCCAATAATCTTCTGTAGGAATCTCTTTGGCAATCTCTCTGACAGTGCAATAATGTATATCGTCAGAAAATAATGTTTCAAATGAACATTCTGCACAACATTTCGGCATCTTCACACCCTTTATGTATACGCCCATTATTCTACCTCACCTTCTATAACTGTTGGCGCCATCCATACTGCTCTTATTACGTGACCTTTATCTGCTTCTGATATTTCACATTCATCTAACGCTTTTATAAGAATAGGCCCAATTTCTGAATGATCAACTAAATCTCCATGTGGTGTTGATAATTCTATAGCTGTTGCAATCTGTTCACATTTTATGTCATATACCATCGACACTTTTCCACTGGGATATATTCTTACCTCTAGTATATTATTTTCTTTTGGCATATCTATATCTTTTATGTATATGCTCATTTCTCTAACTCACTTTCATCATTCGGATAATATTCAATAATATCTCCATTTTTTAACCACACCGTGATTCCTGATTTTCCGTCTGTGAACAATTCATGGCATATTGGTCTATAATCATCGAAATCAACAAATGGAAACACATCTTTAAATTTATTTAATACTTCTTCAAATGTCATTCACCATCACTTCCTTTGTTTGTTGGTATCTCGTCGATAATTACTGTTCCTGTTGAGCAATATATGATGTGTCGTTCACCACCTAAATCGAATTTAATTTTAGTCACTCCATCTGTTTGATTTTCCTCAATATCAAACTTGCCTTTGTACTCTGCTATTTGTTCACCTTGCATGTCGTAAACTTTTACAATTCTGTATAGTCCTCCATCCACTTCTGAGTGGAAAGTTTTCTGTGCTCTTTTACCACTTTCTGTGTAATATAAATGCCAAAACAACACTCCACTCAAACTTATTGCAATGATAATTGATGCTACTGCTATACCAATCTTACCAACTTTTGTTTCACATTCTAAGATCGCAAATACAGCCCAACCAATTCCACATAGCATCATTAATATTAATATCCATGTGATTATCATTCCTCTACCTCACTTTCTTTTAATATTCATGTCTTAATACTACTCCTACCATTTTTTATTTCGATTCCTTTCCACATGAGCAATAATCTGTATCTTCCACAGGACGATCAAAAAGTTTACACCAATAAAAACAAGGCATTTCTACAATTTCACAACTATGCTTGCAATCCCGACATCTACACACCACTACAGCATCTATAGTTGCCATATATTTTATAATATCAAGTATTGTCTCTGTAGTTGTGGTCATATTTCTTTTATCACTTAACTCAAAAACTGTACTTGCAAATAAATCTGCATCAATCAATTTCATACTTTACTATCCTCTTTCTGTCGTTTCTTTTACACAAAATTAATCAGTTATGTTCAAGATTCTTACAACCATTTTGTATCTCTCCTGTACAAAATAATCAACACTACTAATACTATAAGCACAATTATGGTCTCAATCCATATAGGTGATAGTACCCATAGCCAACTCCATGAAATTACACCTAAAAGTTTTAATACGATAAATACAATGGTTAATAACCCTGTAAATCCTACTCCACCATTTACCGTTGTTTGTGTTCTATCACTCATTCCTGAACCATACTTTCTAATCATTTTGTAGCTCTCCTTTCATAACTTTCAAGAATAATCCTACTCCTTACATACTTATTATATAACTTAAACGATATCTAGTATATATTGTTTTAGATTATTTAATAAAGAATTATCTAGCTTATCATCTATGATATAGTCTGACATAGCTTCTTTGGTTTCTAAAATGGACCTTACTCTTTCATCTATCGTATCTTTTACCCATAAATAATAAATAAATACAGAATTTTTACTACCGATTCTATGAATTCTATCTTCACACTGTTCTGCTTGTGCGGCTGTCCATGGAGTGTCAATAAAGATAGCATAAGAAGCTCTATTTAATGTTATACCAGTTCCCATCTTAGCAGTTGTAGCAAGCATTACTTTATTGTCATTATTATTTTGAAATTTATCTATACTGCTTGATATCTCACTATCTTTTAAATCACCGGTGCATATTAATGGATTATAAGCCTTTAATTTTTCAGCTAACTCATTCAATGTCTGTTTAAAAACAGAAAATATAACAACCTTATCACCATTATTAACTATTTGTTCTGTAAGATCTACTGTCCTATTTATCTTGACAGAACTTATATTACTGGAAGATAAAATAGATGGGCATGCTGTAGCTTGTCTTAATCTTGTGACCATGGATAATATAGTAGATGTATTTATATGTACTTTATCTACTTCCTGCACTATACCATTAACTATGTTTGTGTAGAACTTATTTTGATCCTGCTCCATATTTAATTCTTCATGTATAATATTTTTTTCAGGAAGACTCAACAGATCTTTAGTTCTTCTAAGTGAATACTTTTCTAATTCATCCTTTAGTACTTGTGTATTTTGATAACCTTCTAATATATTATTGAATACTCCTGTAAACTTACAATAGTAATATTTATAATTAGTATATGTTGAATTTTCTATACCTAACCATTTTAAAGGAACATAAGCATCTAATGGTGAATTTAATAATAAAGTACCAGTCAAACCTACCATATACTTTGAAGATATTTTAAGTAAATTTTTACCTTGCTGAGAAGATGGATTTTTACAAACATGACATTCATCTAACACCATCATATCAATTTTATTCGCAGGTTTTTTCTTTCTAAGCTCAGCTATTATTTCTTGATTCCTTAAAGTTTCTATATTCGTTATGATAAAAAAATCTTCAATAGGATTTTTCAAATCATCTAATCTATCTTTTACAGACCCTATAGAAGCCTTTCCTTTTTTATTTATTCTTTCACCGAGCATTCTACATGATAAATTGGAAAACTTTTCTATTTCTTTCTTCCAATTATATTTTAACGTATTCAACCCACAAATTATAAAACAATGCTCTATACTATCTCTGAGTTTTAATTCCTCTGCAAGATAAATCATTTGAAGGGTTTTTCCAAGTCCGGGTTGGTCAAGAAGTAAAAATCTATCATGAGTTAACCCGTACTTAACTCCTTCCTTTTGATGATCAAATAAATCTACTTTATATAAATCTTCGTGAAGTGAATCTTTATTATTCTTATGGTAATAAAGAGTTTCAATATCTGATCCTTCAATGTCTAACTCTATATCATCATAGTTGCTTAGTAGATTAATTGCACGAGATAATGAAGTTAATGGTATTTCCCACACACCTAATTTCTTATGCCAAATAGCATTAGGAACTTGATGTATCGAATCCACTAATCTTTTATCATAATTAAATTTTACAGTTAATGAGGATAGTCCTGGTAGTTTTACAGGTGGACTTACTTCTTTTATATATATCATTTAATCTTCTTTAAATACCAATTTTGGGTTCTTTAACTTTGTTGAATATTTCTTATTAAAATCATTAACTTTTGAAAAGCATTTAAAGTTAACATTAGCAGTTACACTGAATTTAGAATTGCAATAATCACATTTATAGGATTCTTTCAAATCCATGTCATTTCCTAAATAGTCAATAATCTTTCCTGAGGAGTCTTTTTCTACATTATTTATAGTCCCGAAAAATGACTCCGGAATAAAGATTTCTTGAATTGTATATTCTGCTTTACATACTGGACAAATTATCTTTTTCATTTATTCCTCCATTTAATAATCATTTATATTTATTAACTGTTTTGAATTTCTCCCACTTCTATAGAATGCCTCATTCATCGTCACCGCCTTTCATTATCGCCTTTATTCCAAATTCTTCTTCTAATATTGTTATATAATTGTTTTTTAGTCCTCTATGTTCTTGTTCTAATGCATCAAGTAAAAACAAAATAATTTTTAACCATTCTTTATCTGTCATGATTAATTCTCCTAAATATAAAAAATAGAGTATATATTTATATACTCTATTATAATATATCAGTATCAAATTGTAAATAGAAATTTCAATTAAAACTGCCCACCATCAATAATTCTTACAGAATGACTATCAAATTTACTTAAAGAATCAAATGGTATGTAACTTCCATCTGCATATTCATCATTGTTTCTAATGTATTCAATAAGTAATAAGTCATAATAAGTATAAGCACTACCAAGACCATCTATAGTACCAGTTTCTGCATCTATAGGAAGGCTGGGATGATACGGGGTTGGTTTATCAGGTACACCTTCATTATTTATAGGACATATAAAAAATTGAATTCCATAATAAGGATGTCCAGAATCCTCTAAATACATGTATTGTGCATTTAATGCTTCTACATCTACTGTATTTTCATTTAACTGTATTTCAACTGCTTCTTGACCTACTAATTCAGGATAATCAGCATTAGTATTATCTATATAGATTCTTGCAAACAATCCTATTTTATCGTATTGCGTATGAGTTGTTATGTATGTATTCCAATTAGTAGCAGTTAAGAAATCTTTTAGTCCAGTAGAAAAATAATACCCACGAAGTACAAATTCAAATATATCATCTTTAAAAGTTATCTGTTCTAGATTTAAATTCGTATTTATTTCAAGATGTTGGCCACCGTTACCTATAACTTCACTTCCAGAACCATCCTGCTTTTTTGCTAGTCCATCAGAAATTACAAACCCATCTATATCTAAAAGTCTATTTATTAATCTTGTTATACTGTTTTCTGTGAGAAGCTTATTAACGCTTTCTCTTTTAGTAGTAGGAAAACTATGTATATATGCCATTTAGTTATATCCTTTCCTTATCTCACCTGTCCTCTAGTAACATCTGAGCTTATAACATCAGAAGAATCATTTTCATTATATAATAGTTCTGCATACCAAGTAAATATTGCAGATGTTTTATCTTTAAGATCAGTTATATCTTCTAAAGACAATAATATCTCCGCCAAATATTTTCTATTATTCTTATTATAAGAACAAAGTCTGGCTCTTAATTCTATATTACCTTCTTTAACATTCTGTATAACATCATCTAATATTGCTCCGTTTAGGTCTGAATAATAAACGGTGGAAGTTAATATAGCTACCCAGTTATTAAGTTCTGAATCATACTGGTACTGCCTTCCACCTATATTAACCGGAGAATTTAGTATTGACATCCATACACCATTGTTATAATAATTCTCAGAAGTATCTTCCTTTACAGGAATATAACCTATATCTAATAATCTTGGTAGATCATCTATCGGCGTTAAGTTACCAGATAATGTTTTCGCAAATAACAATGCCATATCGGGTAACCCGGTATTATGTGTGGTATGCCTTAATACTCTATTATGTCTTTTTAATGTAATATTTACTTTACCTCTATATCTAGTTTTTTCTAACATTTTATCCCTCTATTGATTCTTCTTCTGGAGCACTTGAAACTGAAGCTATAGCCACACTATTAACATCAATAGATGAAAGTACTTTTTCTGTAAACGGTGTAGGCTCAACTCCTTCTGGAAACTCACCTGTATACTTAGTATGCTTGTCAGCTATAGTAGAAACATCTTGTACCTTAGTCATTTTTTCTCTAACCTCATCCACTTCAGTAGACATATTCGTAAAGAATAAGAATACATATTCTTTATATCTGAACTGTTCCAGTACTCTAATATTCATACCAAACATATATTCAACTATCATGCCTGATGGTATAACCATTTTTAAGTATTCATCTAGTACATGAAGATTCACCATACTCGGATATGTTGATAAGAATATAACTATTGAATAGGGTTTTACTTCCCTATTCAATAGCTCTGAAACTTCTTTTGCAGATTCTTCATCAGTACAATGAAAAGCTGTAACATAATCAAATACTTCTTCACTATCTAGAAAAGCATTTATTAATATATTAACTGCTTTTATGCTGCCTTTATATTTTATTGCTATAGGAAGAGCTTCTAACAAATATCTATTAGAATATGAATCTTTATCATATATACCAAATTTATCTCCTATAAGAGGAAGTATAGTATCTTTAGCAAACCTTGTATTTGTTATAGTGCTCATAGAATCTATATTATATTTTAAAGCATTATAAGTAAAATCATATAATCTACATAATACTTGAAAATCTCTAGATTCTTCTATATAATAATCTGGAACGCTTTCTTGAAATCTTATCATTTACTATCTCCTCCCTCTAATTGCTGGGAATCTGAATGAAAGATTATCTAAATCTAATTGTGAAATTACATATTTATTGAACGGATGATTTGCTTCAAAGAAAGATAATGGATTTAATGGATCCTCTATATCGCTATTCTTATCTGGCTTAAAAGTATAATTATACTTATCATCTACATCTAATTTACCAACCTTTTCTTTTAAGTCGTTGAATACTTCTTTAGTAAATATTGGATTGTTATTGTACTTATATATATCATCAAATATGATATATACAATATCGGAATTCACATTTGTAAAAAGATTCTCTGCATTTATTCTTAATTGTGGATCACTTAAAACGTCTGTAGGAATATAGAATTCTTTATCTTTAAAGTATACTTTATCTTTATAAGACTGTATATAATAATTTGTCCAGTTAGTTTCCCAATCATCTGGTTTTTCTTCTAAGTAAATATAAGTACCAGTATCTTCATCATATGAGAAATATTCTCCGTCCTCAAAACTAGGAGCGACAACATAATCTATATGATTATATTCTATGAGCTTAGACATATTAACACGAGTATCTGATGTAAGAACGTAATAGTAAGAACCTTCTACACCTAATCTTTCGTACCAACCTTCAGTACTTGGATTTGTATGTTTTACCCAATCATAAGAATTAAGATTTAACTCTACTTCTTGTAGTAAATCTTCTCCTATATCTGTATTAAAACTTAATACAAAATGTCCAGAAGAATCTAATTCATACCACTGTAAATCCTGAGGTGATTTTGTAATAAGACCTTCATCAAAGTACTCAGCAGTTATATATGCAGGCAACTTCACTTTCCTATAATAATTTATAGTAATATTTCTTATAAAGTATGACCACCAGTTACTTTCCCAATCTTCTGGCATAGAATCTAATAATTTATATTCACCTTGATCAGTATATTCATAGTAATCTCTTTCATTAAAGTTAGGAAGGTAAGCCCTACTAACACTTTCATAGGATTCTATTTTTTCATTAAACAGCTCATTTGTAATATCTAAATAGTTATAATCTGTATTAGTTATATCAAACCCTAAAGATTTATCTTTATTATATCCATACAGATGTTCACCATTCTCATTTCCATGTATCCTTATTGTGCCAGTAGAAGTTCCAGAAAATTCAGGACTCATATTAACACAATATTGAAGATTACTTGAATCTGGTGTTCTTGTGGTTATACAATAATTGACACTATATAATACGTTATCAGTTTCAGTATAAACTGGAAGTATATACTTTCCTTCAGGAAGCATTACAGGAATTCTTACCTGGGAGTTTATAATATGTCTTTCGTTATTGCTGTTTAATTCTGTATTAAATATGGAATAAGTTCTATTATCTGAACCATACCTATAGTTAGTGTTATTACTTATAAGTGGTACGAACTCGTATATACCATTTGGAATTAGATTTCCAAACATATCTGTTGTAGTAACATCTATATATCTACCTGCAACATTACTCACTGGTGACTTTAGTTGTAATGATAGATTAGTATAATCTCTTCCGTTTAATATTGCGATTTCTTTATTATTCTCATCATATAAAATAACAGAATGATTATAATCTAGCTTTTGTCCCTCTTTACTTGAAGTATTTAACAATAACTGTGAATAACCTTGCCAAGAATGACCATTTAATACAAGATTATCTAAGTCTTCTATTGATTGACCCTTTTTTTGATAAGAAATAGAATACTTATCTAAATTAAGAGGTATCTCTGTATTTGAAAATCTAGGCCATGTTACAGAATTACTAGAAGATTCTTCTGTAGTAAATCTTACAACATCACCTTCAGCAAAATCCCATATTTCAGTTTCATCTATTGTTATAGATGTGTTTGGCTGTAAGCTTTGCCATTTATCAGATATTACTGAAATTGGATCTTTTGCCAACTCATCCATGTTTAATGCTTCACAAGACCACGGGCTAACTGCATCAAATATCTTTTCAACATATAAGTTCGGTGTGTAGTATATCTTATCGTATCTTCTAAATAAGTCTTTAAATTTATAAACATTTGGTGGATATTCCATATAACAAGAAGCTAGTCCAGTAAATGATTCAGCTAAGTTATTAATATAATCACATAGCATTTTATCAGATACATCACCACGTCTATCAAATATTTCTATATATGGATCTGATGCTTCACTTAATTCAATAGCGCCATCTAGTATAGAGGAACTCTGTTCTGATGAACTATCACCAACAGCAGTTGATATATCTACATCTGATTTCTTTACAATAATGTCTACTTTATCTAAGTCTGAATAAGAATCATAATCTATATTTATAGAACATCTTGGATATATAGTAGCTGTTGAAGATAACCGAGGAACGATATATTCTTTAAAGTATTCACTTGTAAATCCATAATGAGTACCTTGTGATTCCTCACTTAATACGAAATTCTTTATACGCCATCCTATTTTATCAAATGTTTTAAATGGATGAATATAACAAGCACTCTTATCCCAATTATCTATAATATAGTTTATAATGCTAGTATAAGAAGTACTACCATGTGTATTTTCAGCTTCTGCTAATAATTTTACAAGATAAGTTAATAACTCCATAGTTACTTCACTTGCATACGTTTGATCAGGAATTGTTTCTTCCTCTGATACTTTTATATATGTTGGGAATATATAATCTAATGTTGAAGCATTATACTTGCGGAAATATCCATTATCACTATAGTTTAGTACACCACCAGATGGCCATTGTGTAAATGGTACTTCTTCAAAACAATAATCTGAAGTTATAACATCTGGGTAGCTTAAAGAATTAACTTTAGAAGAAATCTGAGCTCTTGTATCTGTAGATAGTGTATAAGAATCATTATTTAATTCATACCAAGGTAATCCAATATGATTCTTTTCAGGATCTGAAGGATTATCTAATATAGAAATATTATTTACTTTATTATAAGTACCCGTGCCTTCATCAAATGTAAAGTAAGATTTATAAGACTTATCACCATCTGAAGGGACTAATAATTTATTTGCCACATAATTAAATTCTTCTTGAGTAGACTCAGATATAGTTATTGTTTTGTAAGTACTTACATCACTTATATCTATATCAGCAAAAGAAGGATGAGTAAATATTTTTCTAGTTAATATAGTATCATCTAATGTTTCAGTATATCTAAAACGATCTTCGTACATAGCACCAGAGCTTAACGCATAATTATCTTGTATACCATGTCCCATTGTAGATACTATTTCATATAAACCATCTTCTTTAGGATTTATATTAGACATATATGACTCAGGGTTTACTTCGGAAAATACTTCACTTGATTGTAATGTTGGAGTATGCTGGAACGGTGCTGAATCTCCAATCCTTCTAAACAGACCGGAATTATCCCTTGCTACTAATACATAATAAGATTTATCACCTAACTGCTCATCTTGTGTTCTTATATAAACCTGTTCCGATCCTTCAGGAGCTACTTCATAAAAACCGTTAAGTTTTGGGTTGATACCATTATCTTGATTTACTATTAATTCTAATTTTCCATTCCGGAATCTTTCATCATCACCTGTTGAACTAAATTTATTTATATTAACAAATTCTGTACAAGTATCTGCATTATCATCTTCGTATTCACTGGTAATACCACAATTTCTATAAATAGTAGTACCAGGACCATATATAGCTAAACTTGAATTTGAACTATCAGTATAATATAATCTTTCTCCAGTTTTTAAGGTATATGAATTTCTTTCTTTATCAGATAATCTATTCACCTTCATATCGTATTCTGGGAATAAAGTATAAGATTTTACTTTATTCTCATTTGAATATCTCGGTGTCTTTAATACCCAGAAAAATCTATAGTTATCACTTTCATTTAGTGTAACTTCAAATATTTTCTGGAACTTTATAGTATTAGTACCAGTTATGGCATTATCACCTATGATTGGACTATTATATATTTCTGTAACATAATGAGAAGCATAAGTATTTGTCTCATATATATTTTCAGATGGATTAGCCTCAAACCATGAAATTACATTTGCCATAGCAAAGTTAGATAATGATGCAACATCAGTCTGTGAAATTATTTCCATAGAAGGATTTACTATACAACCCTTTGTGCAAGCATGTACTGAGTATCCATCTGGTTGCTGATATGGTTGATTTTCTGTGTTTATAGATTGGTAAAATATAAAATATTCACCGTTTTGTAACTCATAAGATTGACCTGCTTCTATGTTATTATAAAGCAGATATTCATAATGAATTCCAGAAGAAAATTCTTTTACATTTTCTAACTTTGGTCTATACAGATGCAATGCTTCATTTTCTTTTAATGTATAACTTCTGGTAATATAAGGTTTAGAAGAGTTATACGAATATGTGGTTATAGCATCATCACCACCAATATCTATTACTGCTTGACTTGTAATAGAATAAACATTATCATAATAATTTATAAATTTATGATTCAGATGGTACGTGAATATATCATCGGGTGTTAATAAACTAGTTACACCAGATAATATAGATTTTGCAACTATATCTTTAGATACAAAATAAGCTAATACACTATCTTCGTCTTTCTGGTCTATTTGCATATCGGTTACAGAAGATGGTAAAGTTACAGACTTAAACTGACCATCCTTATAATATATTGCTTTAGTGACATAAGTAAATGGATCAAAAGAAGCTGACCTTATATGTGTATCACTTGACTTAACTAATTCTTCTAAATATGCAGTACTAATAGATTCACCAAAGTTTAATTCCGAACTATTTAAACCATTATATAAAGCAGTTAATATATTCTTCTGAACTTCTTGCTGTGTCTTTTCATTTAAGTTATCATAAGTAGAAACATTTACTACTAACGGATAGATGTTTTTATAAAAGACTATATGAGGTAATAATGCTTCTACGTCTAATTCATACACCGTATTAGTCAGTGAGTTTATAACATCACCAGGTGTATAATTTGTATAGAGCTTAAACGTGTTAATCTCATTATCTTGTATATAATATGCTTTATTTTCTAAGTAATGAGTATCAGAAGTGACTTTGTAACTATTAGTACCTAATGGTAATATATCTTCAAACTTATGTTCTAAGTGAGCAGTATCACCTAAAATCGAATCTATATCCAATTTTTCATTTGACATTTCAAATGTTTCATTAAATGCACTACTGCTGTTTAATAGTATAGAATTTTTCAGCATATAGAATTTTAATGAGAACGCATCCAAAGCATCTCTTTTCTTTGCTGCTCTTGATGTAAATTCATACCAGCCAGCTTCTGCAGGATGACCACCAGTAGTATCTTGAACTGCTCTTAGTGTATCATTTTCAATTATATAATATTCTTTTCCAGCTATACTATGTCCATCTCTTGAAACAGTAAAAGTATAATCAAAATTAGATGTAACTTTTGTCTTATCTACTATTTGCTCTACGTTAACAATAATACTGTCTAATCCGTGTTGCTTACTTACAACTTTATAAGTAGATTGAACATCATTTGTTCTATCACATACAAAAGCATTTGAGCATATATCTAAATCTTTTGATTTTATATAATTTAAGTAGTCTCTTAAAGTAATTAAAGTTTTAAAAGTACCTACAGTTTTCTTATAGTTAGAATATGCTTCGTTTATACTTTCAGAATTTTTATGTCCTGAAGCAGCAGCATAATTACTTATTTTTACGTTGGAAGAACTTAAAGTAACATTAGGATCTTCTAATGTAACAAACGGAGAAATAAATTGCTCTAATTCCTGTGCTGGAATATCTTGTGCTCTTTCCTCATCTTCTAATAATATATAAGTAATCTCTATTCCGTCACCAATAAGCTCACTATAATTATCAGGAAATTCAAGATAACAATTTTGTGAAAATTGGTCATATCCAAATTTATATCTTAATTCATTATAAGATTGTTCATATATATTATTAACTCTTTTCCAACTTGAATAATTTGATTGACCTGTATTCGTTATAAAGATACCATTTTGTACTATTCTTTGGGCAAAAGAATCACCAGTAAAATAAATTCTATGAGTATCTTTATCAACCATTTGAGATGTAACAATGTTACTCCCATTATTTTGATATGAATATTTTACAGCAATACCTTCCATGGCAATCATCTTTAATTCTCTTGAATCAGTAGTAAGCATGCCATTAGAAACTACAACACCATCAGGACCTTCTACTCCGATTAAAGTATATTTTATACTTCCGTCTTTATTTGAAATCGGTGTGAATAAAGGTATAGTATATTCTTTTACTTCCTCATTAGTATTACCTGATTCATTTATCCAACTTAATAATACAGGTACAGTCGCGGCTTCATACCAGTCCATGTAATATCCAAGCTGTTCATAAAGTTGTCTTGCATTAGCTTCTTGTGTTACGGATAATGGAAATGCTTCAAGTACACTCTTATCTATATTATAATTACATTTATCAGCCAATAACGCTGACAACTTTACTAGAATAACACCAGGATCAGATTCATCAGAAATAGATGGATCCCACTTATAAGTTAATTTCTTTATTAAATCCAGTACCTCTATGTATATAGAAGAAAAATCTAGATTAGTATAAGAAATGCCCTGATTGTTATTAACAATATCTTGAGCCATTTAATTCTCCTCTAATTATTTTTTTAATTATATATTATAACATAAAATCATAAAATTGTAAACTATATTTCATCATCTAATATTATTTTTATCTTAAACAAATCAGATGGTATAGAAGCATCTAATGATACATCAATTGAAGCATATACTGTATTACCATCTACCTCTATATCTATATCATCTTTAGTAACCTCAACTTGAGGCATATATGAATAAATAGCTTGAAATATTTCATCTTTCAATAATTCAACAACTACTGGTTTTGCTGCTTGATGCCACAATATCTGCTTTAAATTAACTCCATAATAAGGATCTCCATATAAGCCTTTTCTATTTGACATTAATAAAGATTTTAAGTTAACTTTTACAGCGTCATAATCTTTATTAAGATTCACTTTAGATCCATTAAATATCTTTGGAAATGCTATTGAATACATATTTTCCTCTCTTAATATTTTATTATATATCTAACTACTTTATATGGTGGATAATTTCCGCTAGTACCTGTAGAAACATTATTAACTGCACCAACAGAGCCTGCAATACTTGGATTTGTTGTTGGATTTCCTGTATTGGCTTTTCTTGTCATTGGATGGTTTTCGTTATAAAAGTTACCAGCGAGTGATGTCCCTGTTCCATTTTTGATAGTTCTTCTGATAACCCCCCATCCATCACCTGACCCCATAGTCATAAATCTGTCCGTTCCCTCTGACGCAGTGCCGCCAGTCGAGTGCAAATGGTTTGGTAATGTAAGGTTATCTGAATGAGTATGTGCTTGTATATATGGGCTTCCTCCTGTACCCCCAACACTATACGTACCACTTTGTGAACCTATTAAAGTTCTACCTCGTAAGTCAGGCAAATAGAATTGCGTTGCTGTAGGCGTTCCCCATGTATCACCAATAACTGAAAATAAATATGGGTAATCAGATATATTTACTAATCTTCCATCACAATCTAACCAACCTCTTGGAATATTAGTACCAGCATAGGCTTTTATTTCTCCTACTAGGCTCATATCTAAAAGATTTTTTAATATTTCTCTTACATGCAAAGTAGATATCATGCCAGAACCATCTACATAAGATATACAATCGTTCCACCCTCTTGTTTCTAGCATTTCTGTTAGTATGCTATCTACATATCCTCTCTCTTCTCCATCAGGTGAACCATCTTCATATAGATCTAATTTCCTCTTAAATAGAGAATTCATATCATTCTTGAATAATCCACCAGGATTTTCTAAAATGTAATAATTTTCTGGTTCTTCATCCCAATCATCTGGTTTTGTATGAATCTTATTAAATTCATGTTCACCACTAGATGATACCCCTCTACTATAGTATTTATCTGCTTCAAATGGCGTGACCCCCTGTAAAGGAAAATACATATCATCAGTTATAGCTTTTTCTCCAAATGATACACCTTTGCCTCCATGTAAGAAATCTATTGTATAGTATACAATAGGAATTCTAGAATATTGTGTAGAAGAATTCCCATAGTCATCTGTAATATATACACTAAGTGCATGGGCAATATTTTCATCCATATTTTGCACGTAAGCATATAACTTAGTAGAAGACTCAGTAACAGTACCTGTAAACCTTTGAGTATAATTTTCATCGGTATATAATATTAAATTATTATTTCCTGGATAAATATATTCAATACCATCTATAATTAAATGTATTTTAATACTATTACTAAAAGTAGAAAGTACAGGTCTATTTACTGTCAGTGATATATCTATATTAGAAGTTAGGCTATCATCTCTTTGAGCAGAAAATGTATTAGAAAGTCTCCATACTTTTACATTTTTATTATTAGCAGTTTCTGCCATTAAATTAAGATTAGGTGCATCACCTAATAAAAGTATATCTTTTTTTGTATCGATAAACATATTTTCTACATTAGAAATCTGTTTACCATTTATTGTAAACCTAAATGTTAGATTTTCACAAGAATTAAACATCCCAGACATGTTAGTAACATTATTGGTATTCCAATTACTTAAATTTAAACTAGATAATGAAGAACAACCATAAAACATATCAAGCATATTGGTAACATTACTGGTATCCCAGCTGCTTAGATCTAAACTAGTTAATAAATAACACTGCTGAAACATAGAGTTCATATCAGTAACCATACTAGTATCCCAATTATTACCAAAAGTTATTGAGGGCAGACTTTCACAACGCCAAAACATATGACTCATGTTATTAACATTATGAGTATCCCATCTACTTATATCTAACTCATTTAATGAAAAACATGCTTGAAATATACAGTGCATATTAGTTACCTTAGAAGTATTCCAATTATTACCAAAAGTAATTGAAGGTAACCTTTCACAGTGATTAAACATAAACCCCATATTAAGAACATTAGAAGTATTAAAACTACTTATATCTAAGCTAGTTAATGAGGAGCAAAGTTGAAACATGCACTCCATATTTTCAACATTAGAAGTATTAAAACTACTTAAATCTAAACCAATTAATGAAGAGCAATTACCAAACATATAGCTCATATCTTCAACATTTGAAGTATCAAAATTAGTTAGGTTTAAACTAGTTAGTGAGGAGCAGTTATTAAACATACGACACATGCTAGTAGTAACATTATTAGCAGTAGTCCAACTACTTAAATCTAAATTAGTTAATGAAGAACATTGTTGAAACATACGATACATAGTTTCAACTTTAGAAGTATTCCAATTACTGCTAAAAGTAATTCCAGATAAACTTTCACAATAATTAAACATACCTTCCATAGTTTTAACATTAGAAGTATTCCAACTACTTAAATCTAAACTAGTTAATGAAGATAATTGAAACATATATTCCATATTTTCAACTTTAGAAGTATCCCAATTATTACCAAAAATTATTGATGGTAAACTTCTACAATGGCTAAACATATATTTCATATTTTCAACATTAGAAGTATTAAAACTACTTAAATCTAAACTAGTTAATGAAGAGCAATTATAAAACATCTGATTCATATCTTTAACATTTGAAGTATCAAAATTAGTTAGGTTTAAACTAGTTAATGAAGAGCAACCCCAAAACATTAAACGCATATTAGTACTAGCATTGTTAGTAATAACATTATCAATAGTATTCCAACTACTTAGATCTAAATTAGTTAATAAAGGGCAATCTTGAAACATGCAACGCATACTTTGAACATTAATAGTTTTCCAATTACTACCAAAAGTAATTCTAGACAAGCTTTCGCAAGAATCAAATATAAACTCCATATTTTCAACATTAGAAGTATTAAAATTACTTAGGTTTAAACTAGTTAGTGAGGAGCAATTTTGAAACATACAATACATATTTTCAACTTTAGAAGTATCCCAATTATTACCAAAAATTATTGAGGATAAACTTCCACAATAATTAAACATCCCTGACATATTTTTAACACCACTAGTATTAAAATTACTTAGATCCAGGCTAGTTAATGAAGAACACTTACTAAACATATAGCTCATATCTTCAACATTAAAAGTATTAAAATTACTTAGGTTTAAACTAGTTAGTAAGGAGCAACCATAAAACATATGATCCATAAACCTAACATTAGAAGTATTAAAATTACTTAGATTTAAACTAGTTAATGAAGAACACCCATAAAACATAGAGAGCATACTAGTAACACCACTAGTATTAAAATTACTTAGATCCAGGCTAGTTAATGAAGAACAATTATAAAACATAGAACGCATGTTAGTAACACCACTAGTATTAAAATTACCTAAGTTTAGACTAGTTAATGAAGAGCAACCATAAAACATGGATGTCATAAATAGAACACGATAGGTACCCCATATATTAGAATTCCAACTACTTAGATCTAAGTTGGTTAATGAGGAACAATTATAAAACATAGAGTTCATACTTACAATATTATTAGTATCAAGTTTATTAAGATTAGTTATAGACTTTAAATTTTTAAATCCATAAAACCAATGATAGCAACTAGTTGGAGATAAAACATTATCAATTATTACGTTACTAATATTCGATTGTGTAGTACTTGACACCCAAGATGGCGTTGTAGTATCATCACCGAATGTAGCAGCAGTATATCCAGTTGCTGAATTATTTCTTAGGTGTAAAGATGTATTGTTTTCTATTTTGTAATAAATTGTAAAAGCCATATTATTCTCCTAACCACTTTAACTGTAAATTACCATTATGTTCTTTCCAAGACCATTTATCTTGTCCAATCATCATTTCTTCTAACATAACAGATTTTGGTATGCTCATTAATTTACCATCTATAAATGCAACTCTTTCATTCTCATTCCAAAATATTATCTGCTTGTTATCAACTGTAATAGCAAATGTATCTTTATTTCCTATCTTTAAATAAGGCGTTTGAGAAGTTTGAGATTTTATATAACAATTTTTCCAATTATCATTCCATATAGTATCCCATCCAGATGAACCAGGAGGAGTTGTTGAATAAAAATCTTCAATTAATATATATTCATCTGCAGTAGTATGTATATAGTACGTATTGGTTCCAAAAGTAGGTTTAGTACCTGAAGCATCTACTGCAGCATAGTCTCTATTCTCAAAAGTCATATATGGAGCTAAATTTATTCTATTAGCATTTATAGTACCAGTAGTTATATTATCTCCATCAATAACGGTTGTAGTATTATCTACTTTTATAGGAGTATGACCAAAGCTATTATCAGATAATTCGTATTGTTCACAAGTCCATAATATTTTAAAATCTGAATTATATTCAGGTATATAATTTACCCATCCAAGACTGGGACTATAATTATAATCCTCAGAATCCTCTATCCAAGAATCACTAGATGGTTCTGCAGGTAATTGATTTGGATCATTATTTCTAAGATATATCCTTTGTGTTCTTTTTATAGAGTCAGACTTTTTAGTATATGTACTAGATAAAGACTTAAATCTGTTTTCTACTCCATCAGTAAAAGCTAAACCTTTCATAGATTCATCTAATACAACATCAGAAGTAATACATTCACCACCATTAGTTAACATCTGAGTGCAAGTATAAAGATAAATTCCATCATTTTCACTTCTTACTTCAGGATTTGTAGTGGTCCATCCATCAGCATCTTGTTGTTCTACCCAAGCAGAAGGTTTTATAGTAGCTGGATTAAGTCTGATTAAAGACCTACGATAAAGAGTTTGTTGTTTTTCTATTAAATCTGCTGAAGCTGCCTTGAATGATAACTCTCCATCAGTATAAAATCTAGCATCACTCTGAGTAGTATCTTCTATAACTTCAGAATAAGTAAGATATCCATCAAGAGATTCATACTGAATACAAGTAAATAAACAAGGATTATTGTTATCATATGACATATAACAAGTAGTCCAATTATTAGTTACAGTATCACTTCTACTTACCCAACTATTAGGTGTACCAGGTGTAGATTCTTGATTTGTTTTATAATAAATTCTTTGTGATCTTTTATTTATATTACGCTTTGCATCACTATTAAATGATCCAGCAGAAAATATTCCACTTGCATTTATATTATTTACGTTTAACTCATTTGCAGAAATACTTCCTGTAACTATATTATCACCATTAATTACTGTTTGACCAGCCATACGATAAGCTGAACCATCAAAAGTAAATGTTGCAGTAGTACTATCAATCCAAGAATGACCGTTATCAACAGTCGGTCTAGTTGAAGTATTACCATAATAAATAGCTTTAGCACCAGTACTTCTTATATTTAGAGTGGCACTATCATTAGTATTTTTATTAGACATAGCCAACTCTATTTTTGCACCTTTACAAATAACACAGCCTGTAATCGCTGTAGTATCAGTTTTTGATGCTGTGCTTGCAGCAGTAGTGGAAGCTCCATACCATGAACGTGGTTCACCAATTACTATAAAGTATGAACTACTTCCAACTGTTACATATTTAAAAGTAATATATGCACCAGCTCCCCAAAGTAATTGATTTGAAGATGAAGTAACAGCATTCGCTACCCACACATCTTTCGCACCTTTATTATTTATATTTAGCTGAACAGAACTGCTATACTGTGTATTAGCAATAGAAAAATAAACAGTTAATTCATTACCATCTACCAATTCAAAATTAGAACAGGTTACTACTTTTATTCTTGTAGAAGCACTAGTAGAACAAGTGCCATAATTAGCTTTTAACTGATTAATATCAGTAGTTGTAGCCATATTAGCAGTTTTATTATCTGTATAACTTATAGCTTGTTGTTTAGCAATATTCGCAGCACCATTTTCATCATATGCATTATTAGCAAGAGATTGAAAATCAGAATTATTAAATATTGCAGCACCATCTATTTGTACTCTAGCAGCTTTTATAGTAGCTGTAGTACTATTTAAGTTTATTCTGGATATAACATTATTACCAGTAAGATCAGAATCAGAAACTTTTAATTCTATATTATTTGCATTCTGTGTAATAGCACTCTCTGCTTTATCTAGTCTTTCAAACTTTAGATTATCTTGTAATCTCCAGTTAGTACCATCATATTTGAATAAGAAAATGCTACCAGCTTCCCAATGAAGTTTTTCTTCAGTTAAAGTATTTCCATCTTTATCTTTTAATGATGCCCCATTTTGTGGCTGACCATTTATACTTAATTTAGGATTATTTGTAGTATTCCTATATTCAAATTGAACAGTAATTTCTGTATCAGTTTGTAATGTCCAAGATTGATCTTGAGGAGTTATTATAGCTTCTTTAGTAGAAGTTTCTGATGCAGTTTGACATAAAGCATAGGTCTGACCAATTAATTCTAATTGAGTCTTAGCTACTCTACTCTGTATTTGATCCTTTGCTACATCAAAAGATGCCGTAGAAAGATAATATGTTTCTACATGATTTATTGCTCCATTTATAGATTTATCGCATACTGGAGTTGAATAATCATTACTTCCATTATCATAAAATATATGTTGTCTTACCCAATAGAATTTCCCATATTCGTAAGCAGGTTGAGTAGTACTCCAAGTATATTTTGAAACGGAAGATGTTTCAGGATCTAATTTATCTTCTCTATCTGATAATCTATATTCTTCTTCTACCCTTGTTATACCAACTCCATCATTCATAAGTTTTAATGGAGGATTCCAATCAGTAGTAAGTATAGTATCTGTTAAACCAGTTCCTGAAGCTACGGCAGATATAAACCAACAAGGATTTTTATTTGAATCTGATTCTGGAATGTCTTTAGACCATCCATTAAACTTACCATCTGAATCAGTCGGTGATAGAGTAGATGTTTTAAATGTATAAGTTAAATTTCTGTTTGGTCTAATTTCAGTATCAACAGGTTTTGATGAAGCTCTTTTATATAATCTAATTACTGCCTGATTTAATCCATTTTCAGCGCATTTATTAGGACCTGACCATTCAGTTGTACTTATATCATCAGTTGAATCTTGACTAATAGCTACAGCACTTATAACCCAACAAGGATATTCTGGATGACTCGTATTGATAGCTGGCATAGACTTAACCCAGCTACCTACACTATCTGACCATGTAGTACCATTAGTAGAAAATTTTCCATCACTAAATCTATATGTAACAGTAGAAGATGGTTTAGATGCAGATGATGCTCTTTGATATAAATTAATAGTAGCCTGATTATAGCCGTCAGTCCCTGATTTTCCTGAATAAGATTTACTTATTATAACATTATCGCTGCCTGATAAAGTTACTTTAGACCACAACCATTGATCTTCTCCAACTTCAGGTATTTGTGATTCCCAACTAATTGGTTCATCTTCTGTATCTGTTACAGCATATTCAATACTTGTTACTGTAACACTCGTACCATCTTGCCCATTATCTCCTACATATTTGCTCCATGTATACAAATTAGCAGATGGGGTTTGTGTAGTACCTGTGTAAGTTCCAATATAATTATAACCCGCCATAGGAGTATCTCTCATATTAGAACCACTACTATCTGTCGCATATTTTACATAAGTATAATATTGAGTAGCAGATGTACCATCTTTTACTAATTTGATTGGAGATGACCAGGAAGATATAGTAACATAATCTTCTCTACTTATTGCAGAAGCTGAAACTATCCAGCATTGTTCTGTACCTGTAGGGATATTTCTTCCCCACCCTTGGAGTGTATCAATTATTACATCACTATTATTTCTTAAAGTACCATCACTAAATTTATATCTAACAGAAATTGTAGGAGCAGTTACGGATGCTGCTCTTTTATATAAGTTTATTGTTGCTTGATTTAAACCACTCTGTCCATCTTGTCCATTTTGAACTATTTTTACAGGCGCTGACCAAACTAAACTTACAGATTGCTCTCTACTTATTGCTACAGCAGAAGTAGACCAACAAGGAGCAGTTCCATTAGGTATAGATGTAGACCAATTTCCGATAGAACCTGAAATCTGCTTAGTATTAAAATTATAAGAGGTATTAGTAGGTACATCACTTCCTGTTAAAGTAGATGATGTTCTTTGATATAAATTTAATGTCGCTTGATTATAACCATTAATACCATTTTCTACAAATTTAACAACATCTGACCAGGCTTCAATAGTAGCCTCTGATTCTCTACTTATTGCTAATGCTGTACTTACATAACAAGGGTTAGATCCATTTGGAACAGATGTTTCCCATCCTTCGATATCTATAACATCACCAGTTAATTCACCGGTAGCAAAAGTATAGATACCTGATTCTTCAGGCGTATCTGGAATTACACTACTTCTTTTATAAATATAAACAGTTGCTTGATTTAATCCATTAATTCCATCAATACCATCTTGACCGTCCTGACCATCTTCTCCTTGCGTTCCAATTATTCTTGGTTCTGAAGTATAAGGACTTCCAACTGTATAAGCAATTACTTCATAATTCCATAAATACTTATTTGTAGAATCAGTTGTTTGAACTTCAGTAGTCCACCCAGATGTTGAAGGAGTAACATCAGAAGAAGCAGATGTTGCTAAGTAATATTCTGTAATACTTGTTATACCTTTTCCGTCAGACCCTGAAGGACCTTGACTTCCATCTTGCCCATATCTTCCTATAATAATCGGTGTAGTTGTATTTATTATAGAACTATCAGAACCTGTTACAACTTCATAATTCCAAAGATATTGATTAGTGGAATCCATAGTTTGAATAGTGGTTGTCCACCCAGATGTTGAAGGAGTAACACCACTTGATAAAGATGTAGCTAAATAATAATTCGTAACAGAACTAATACTTATTCCATCACTTCCATCTTGACCATCAGAACCATCATTTCCGTCTTGTGAAAGAATTATAGGAGCAGACCATTCATTACTTCCTATAGTATCAGAATCAGTATTAGAACTTGCAACAGCCCCAATTACCCATATTGGATCAGTACCAGTTAAAGTTCCTATATCTACTACCCAATTATTATCTATTGTTCCACTTATAGCTCTAGTAGAGAAAGTATAAGTTAAAGTATTTACTGGTTTCTTTGGAGTAGAAGAACTTCTCTGATATAAATAAATCGGAGCAGTATTAATACCATGAGCACCAATTCCACCACTTTCTCCATCTTCAACAAACTTTACCTGTGCGCTCCAACTTGTATCTTCTATTATAGTTGTTGAAGTATTAGCACTTACAGTTGTTGAAATAACCCAACACGGGTGTCCGTCTATTTCTGGTATATTTTTTGTCCAACCATTTAGATTTGAAGTAATGTCTTCTGGATCTAATGTTATATCTCCTGTAATGAATGAGTATATTAAATTACCTGTTGGCTTTGAAGGCGCAGTACTTCCTCTTTGATATAATGAAACATTAGATACATTTAATCCTGTATCACCAGTATCACCTTTAATACCTTGTCTAGCAACTGAATAAGAAGTACTATGTGTATTATTTGTATAAGTAATATAAGTTTTAGTCCATAAATAATGACCATCAGGAACTTCCGGCATATGATCTTCATCATACCATGTACCAGAAGGAACTTCTGTATTACTTGAACTTGCTTGATAAGTTACAACAGTGCTATAAACACCTACGCCATCAAAATCTCCTCTATCTGCAGCATCTTGTACTGCTTTAGCCATATCTTCTGCTTGTTTAGATGTAGCTACAGCTTCTGTAACAGATACTCTAAATCCATCTACATCTGTAACTACTTCTGTTATTTGTTCTTTTATATCACCAGTAGTTTCTTCTAATTCAGCTATAGCTTCAGTAACATCATTAGACATACCACCAGAAGCAAAAGAAATCCATTGATAATCAGAACAATCTAAAGATGCTTCAGGAGAATTTGTTATATATAAACCTAAATATTTTCCTTCTACTGTTCCTAAAACATTTTTATCAGAGCTTAATGATATATGTAATTTATCTAAATAGTTCTTAGGTGCATATATTCTATAAGTAAGATATAAAGCACCTTCTATGTCAGTTAGATTATTAAGTTGAATAGTATACTCTCTATCTTCTTTAGGAACCGTTCTTAGTATATTTCCTTCTGAATCAAAAAAGATAGTATCTATTCCTATTTGATTTGTTATATTATGTTTATTTTCATCTAGTATAAACCAAGTTAAGAAGTCAGAATCTTTATCTATTTGTATACCATTTAATCCTCTAGTTGACCATACTGGAATACAATATATATTTCCTTCACTATCAGTTCGTTCTGATATGTTTGGATTATATAAACTCGTAAAGGTAACTCCATTATCATTAGAATATCTTACATGAGTATAAACAGAAGAAGAATTTTTAATACCGCTTATAGACGACTTTAGTTGTTTTATATTATCGTCAACAAGTGTTAACGCTGCACCTGAATCAATATTCTCATTGTTATCTCTATAAAGTAAACCAAGTATTACAGGTTTACTTATTTCATCATTTTCAAAAGATACAATAACAATATCACCTACAGTATAAGCAACATTCATTCCAGGAGTTATACATACAAGACCTTCTGCTAAATCTTCTGTTCTTGTACCTTCTGGATCTTCTAATACTTTATCATACTTAGGTATTCTAACCTTATAAGTATATTTGTCTATTACTCTTTCAATTCTACCTTTTTGAATCATCTAATTTCCTCTAAGTTATGACTCTTCCATCTACGTTTATATATTGATTATCGCCTGCAACTCTTAATAAATCTAGCTTTGTTCTAAATCCATTTCCTGATAAACTATCTTCTTGACCAGTGACTATGTAAACACCTGAGGAACTTCTTTTCTTACCAAAATAATAAACATTAACTTTTATATAATTTAGCAATAAAACATAAGTAGATAGTCCTTTTATTTCTAAGGAAGCTCTTACAGGAAATTCTGTAACATTTCTCCACCAATTTTGATCTGTTACACTAACACCTGTTACTGAAGATATGTTTTTTAAATTAGAAGAAGAATTATAAGCAGATGTTCTTCCGTTACTATCTATATGATAATTATATGTACCAAAACTACCAGAATATTTATAAGCCAATGGCCAAGCAAAATCTTCATCAACTGAAAAATTATAAACCAAAGAATTTTCATCTGGATAATTAATATCTACTTCATACATAAATGCTGATGATGAATTAGCAGTACTTGGATTAACTTCTTTCACTTGAAAATAAGTACCATTTGATCCACTATCTTTTATGTCTAAAAAATAAGTAGAATTATTTTTGCTATCAAGTGGTTTCATGGAAGATACTAAAAGTTTTAAATAATCAAATGAAGTTATACTATCTACTGCACCTATCGTTACAGGCTTATCTGTTGTAGGAATTAAATTATTTGAACTTGTAAATGTTTTATTCTGCATGCCTGGAAAATAAGATAATAATTCACCAGTACCATACAGCATGTTATTAATGATAGTTGACGGCTTATCTGTAACTTCTGGATAATTTCTTGTAACTATTACAGAAGCAATTGAAGAACTGGTTGCTGATAAAGTATAGTTAATATTATTATTAAAAAAATCAAAATTACTTTTAACATCTATCAGTAAAGCATTATCATCTCTAAAAGTTACACCAGATTGTGAATCTCCATATTCAATCTTTATCTTATTATAACTATTTGCAGATATAAGATTATCTATATAATTTGGATTATCACCTGGAAATATTTGATGAGTTAATCCAATAGTATACTCATTCATAGACCCATTAGTCTTCTTAACAGATAAATTATTTACATAATTTGGATAGTTACCATTTCTGTAAGTACCTATCTGAACTCCACCTATTGTAAGTTTTATATATGGTGCTTCTACATAACTTATAGTTGAAGGTAAGTGAGATCCTTTTATATTACCATAAACTTTTGTTTTTGGTTTACTGTCTTGCTTAACAGAAAAAAGACCATCTAATTTAATATCTGGTATAGCATTATAGCTCAAATTAGTTATAGATATATCACTTAAATAATCTCTAATAGCTTCAGTAGTTTCTTTTGAAAATTTATCTGCTGCAGATTCTTCCTTTTCTTTTTGCTCCATATAATTCCAGCCAGCAGATGAGTATAGTTGTTCAGGGCTTACTTTTAAAGTTAATTCTTCTGGAACTTCGCCTTCCATTCCCATACCACCAACAAAAAAAGAACCATCAGGCCATTTGGGTCTTGCTATTCCACCTACTCTTCCGTTATAAAATATAATTAAATCTCCAGTACGAGTGCCAGAAGGAACTTTAATAGTTCTGGAAGAAACTTTATCCCCGGCATTACCTTCTACTGTAGTTGCTACACCTTTTGAATTAACTGATGCAATAATACCTACGTGAGTAGTAGGACCTTTAGAGGCTTTTTTTAACCATTTACCACCTTTATCAACTACTCCTTCTCCAACACCATAAGCTGATGCATTCTTTTTAAAAAATTTAGTCCATGATTCCCCAAAAGTTTCATGTGCACACCAGCATACAAATATAGCACACCAAGGCTGATGATTCATTCCATACCATTTACCATATTTATTATCATTATTTCCAGATTCCCTTGTGCCTAATTCTTTTTTTGCAGTTGCAACAAATGCTTGTGGCGCTGACATTCTTTTTCCAGTACCAGCTGAAACTTTTTTATTATTATTAACTGCAGCATTTGTACCCTGAAATACTGAATTAATATTAATATTAGTATGTAATAAATGCCTTGGATTTAAAGTTGATACATGTAGTTGATGATTTTCATCAATTGCGCATGATTCCATTTCACCCATACTAAGCTTTATAGATCCTAAGTATTTTCCAGAAGAGACTCTATAAGCATCTATATAATTAACTCCGGTGGAAGCTGTTACAACCCTATATAATATTCCGTTATAACCACCTATATCCTGCCAGTGCTTATGTTTAAAATCTTTACAATTAAAATTCTTTTTACGAGATTTACCTGCCATAAAATTTTTATAAGAATAAATACTTAAAGAATGTCCATAGGCAGTATAAAATTCACCAGTAACTCTATCATAAGCTAATGCAGAAACACTTTTTGGTAAATGTATATCTCGTTTATGCTTAAATGAATTAGCATCAAATACACGAACTCTTTTTTTATTACTTCCACCACCATCACATACCATTATTTCATTAGTCACATCACAATAGGTGCAACCATTAGCATGCCCTAGATTTTTAGTAGATGCTTTAGCTTTAAGTCCACCAGGGTTACTACTTGGCCATTCTATCTTATCAGAAAACCTCTTTAGTTGATCTCCTTCATAAGCTATTACCCTATTTGTAGAACTTATAACAGTCATAGATTGTGGTTGTTTATTCATAGATAAAACTATATCACTTTTGCATTTTGATAATTTTATAGTAGCTTTAACATCCCTCGATGCCATTTTTATTCTCCAACTCTTAACATAGTCAATGTAGTTGAACAGCCATTACCAGATACGGAATCTTCTTGATCTGTAACTACATATAAACCACTTGCCATATCTTTTTGACCATAAAATAATGTATTGACTTTTATATAAGTCATAAGCATAACAGGTGCTGTTAAGCCTTTTAATGTTATCTTAGCAGATACTGGAAATTCTGTAATTGATGACCACCAATTCTCATTTATAACACTATCAGCTAAAAATTTATTATCACTCAATAATCTGTTACTTGAACTACTAAAGATACTTCCATTACTGTCTATATCATAGTTATACTTTGGTACATTTCCATTATACTCATAAACCAATGGCCAATAGATATTATTGCATAATTGAAAATTAGTTACAAAATTATCACCTGGATAACCTACATCTATTTCATATAATCCAGCTACTTGAGAACTTGTTTGTTTTTTAACTTCTGTTATTTTAAAATAGGCACCATCTTTTCCATCATGAAAGGTCAAGAAAAAACTAGACCCTTTGTTATTCATGCAGCTTACTAAATGACTTAAATAAGTAAGTGGACTCGTATTGTTCATACCACCTATACTAATAACACCATCAGTTGTAGGTATTAAGTTATTAGAACTTACGAATGTTTTATTAGTCATAGCAGGAAAAGCATCTCTTAATTGTTTACTTACATTATTCTTACCGTATAATAAATTATTTATAACATTTGATGGTCTATCTACAGTTGGTGTAAACGTAAAAGAAGAATTATTAGCACTAGCTATAGAAGATATTGCTGATATAGTGTACGTAATAGAACTTGATGCAACATCTTCTTTATGTTTTACATCAATAACAACTGCACTATCTTCTCTAAATATTAATCCAGGACTTGTCCCATCACCATATCTAATTTTTAATGGATTAGTATAACCTACTTTTCCTAATAACCCATCTATAAAGTTTGGATCTTCACCCGGCCTTACTTGATAAGATAAACCTATTGTATATCTATTAATTCTTCCATTTACTTTTTGTACTTGTAAAGAATTAATATAATTAGGGAATTCATCCCCTACATTACCATAACCACCGATAATAGTACCATTAAAAGAAAGCTCTATAATTGGAGCTTGAACCATATTTGGATATGAAGTTAGTTTATTTCCGCCTGATTTTCCTTTATATAATTCTGTCTTATAAACTGCTTTATTAGAAGCCTTCATAGAAGACATAACCTGAACATCAGCAGGTGGGGCATAAGTAAAACTAGATTGATCAATCTTTAAATTATCTAAGAAATTCCTTATATCGTCTGTTGTCTCTCTTGCAAATTTATCTGACTCTGATTCTTTCTTTTCTTCTGCCTTTGCCCAATCATATCCTTGTGAAGAAAATAATGTATTTATAGTATCAAGAACTAAAGCACTACCATCATCCATAACTACTACAGAATCTGAACTATCACCACTAGCACCAGCTATTGTACCATCACCAAGTGCAACACCTGGTTTTAATCTAAAGACTCCATAGTATTTGTTTTTCCCAGAAGCTTTGTTAGTATCTTTAGAACTAAAGCCATCTACTACACCATAATAACCTTTAACACCATTATGCTTTTTTTCGTGATGTGCATTAGCTGTTCTCTTCTTACCATTTTCTACACATACTATTAAGATATGACCTTGACCATTATTTTTAGATCCTGAATTAATCCTACATACTACATCTCCACTTTTCATTTTTGCAGTGCTGCCTTTATCAGTTTGTACTTTTGTAAAATAAGTTTTATATTTATCGCTCTTAAAAAAGTACTCACATTGTGCGGATAATCTATTAGGAAAATTATCTATACCATAAGCTCTACAAGCAGCAAAAACAAATACATCACAACTAGCACCAACTTGATACCTTTTATCTTTTATTTTTAATTTAGACTTTATCGCCTTATAAGCTGCATCATATGCTACTGTTCTTTTCCCATTAGGATATTCACCTTTTGGATTAGAATTACCTTTTACAGATGGCCAGCATAAGCCTTTAGCAAATTCTCCTAAATCTTTTTTCTTAGTTTCTTTATTAGTGCCTGAAGAACCACTTGACTTACTTGGCAATACACTTGTACGTTTTGTATTACCTACATATATACACCCATAACCCTTCATAGATGAGCTTTTGGGTCTTATTAGTATATCACCAGGCTTTAAAGTAACTTGAGAAGCAACCTTTCTTTGTTTAGTAAGTTTAGTAGCATTTTCTAATTTATCTCTTAATGCACCAAAAGAATTACAAGAAGTGGCTTTTGTTATACCTGCAAATCTACATACTGCTACTACGAATGCTAAACTTGTTACGTGTGTTTTACCAATTACATTAGGAGCTAATAGAGTGCTAGCTTTATTTTTCTTAACAGTATTTACCCACTTCCATCCAGTATTATCATAATAGTATTTACCTGTATTAGACTGCATAAGAAAAGCAGCTTTTAATATAAGATTTCTTGTAGTTTTATCATTAGGTCTAAATACTAGTGTTTTTCCTAGACCTTTACTAGATGAAAAATGTCTTATATATGGTTTTGTTGAAAGAGCACCTATAACTTTTGCCATTAAATAGCACCTATTCTTGTTAATGATAAAGCAGTTCTAAAACCATCACCAGATAATGTATCAGTTTGTCCAGTTATAGTATATACACCACTTGTTATATGTTTTTGTCCATAAAATACAACATTAACTATAACATAATCCATAAGCATTACAGGTTTCATAAGACCTTTTAGTGTTAATGTAGCATTTATAGGAAATTGAGTCATATTAGTCCACCAATTCTTTTGTATTTCATTAAAAGGATTAGATGAACTCATTAGATTTGGAGAGTATTGTTTTACACTGTTTCCTTTACTATCTAAGGAATAAATATATTCACTTGCAATACTTGAATTTTTATATAGTAATGACCATGCTGATTCATTACTAACGGAAAACCCTAAAACAAAATTATTATCTGGATATCCTACTGTAATTTCATATATATTATTACTATAATATTTTGATAAGGAATTAGGCTTTACTTCTGTTACCTTAAAAAAGGCTCCTCCCATATTACCATTAAAATCATTTTCATATGATATATAATAGGAAGAATTTCTAATTACGCTATCAACAGGATTAGAAGCATTACTCATACAACCTACTAAGTAATTTATATATTCTATAGGACTCTTATTTACCTGGTCTTCTAGTTCTACTACACTATCGGTATTAGGTAGTAGATTGCTAGAATTAACTTTTGTTTTATTACGCATACCAGGAAAGGCATCTAATAGTAATTTAGAGGTTGTTGAGTTTTTATACAATAAATCATTTATAACAGTTGATGGCTTATCTGTTCTGGTCGAAAAATTAAGCTTATAAGATGTTACTAATGACCCAGCAGATGTAGCATGAACAGTATAATTAATACGATTACTCACATAGTCTCTATTCATAACAACATCTGTAATGAATGCTTTTTCATCTCCGTAAATAGTATTTGAAGCATAATCACCATACTTTATAGATATTCTTTCATATCTTACATGAGAAAATATCTTATCAAATAAATTCGGATCTTCACCAGCTCTTATTTGATGAACTAAATTAAATGAGTATTTATTTATCTCACCATTAATTTTCTGTACTTCTAACTGTGATATATGATTAGGAAATTCATCTAATGAATTATTAACTGTACCTACAGTTATATCTTTAAAATTAACTTCAACGAATGGTGCTTCAACCATAGCTGTTGCTATTGGTAAAATATCTGTTGAACTTCTTATAAGATTATTACTTGACTTTACAATTTTAATATTAGTATAATCAGGTATAGCAAAAGTTGTGCTTGAATTATAATCAATAGATATACTATTTAAATAATCACGTATTGCTTCTGTATTTTCTCTTGCAAATTTATCTGATTTTGATTCATACTTTTCTTTTTCTTTTTGTGAAGCCCATTCATAATTAGCAGATGAATATAATTGAGAACTACGTTGCTGCATATTAACTGCGGCAGTACCCATTGCATATTCATCACCACTCATACCTCCATCTGCACCAAAAGCTTTAGCATACCGACTATAATAAGTCTCTGCTTTACTACTTCTGTTGCTCATATTGGCGTAAGCTTTAGCGGGACGCTCAAAAGTAAAACAAAAATCATATGTTAAATCATATAATTTTCCAGATCCTTTTACTAAACTAGAATGTAATTTTTTATAGCTTTTTAATTCTTTATCAAGAAACTTACATTGACATTCTACACTTGTCCAGGATAAGCCTTTATCTTTTGCAAAATTCTTTAAATTAGTAAGTCTGCCACCTGTCCACTGACACATGCCCTTTGAGCCATAACCATCCCTACTAGTTACAGAGGTATTAAAATTAGATTCTTGGGCAATATTACCCATAATTGCGCAAGTACCTTTATGACTATAACCAAGATCTCTCATCCAAAAATAAACCTTAGCTTCATTACCGTATTTTTTAGTATACCAAGATCTTGGATGATCTGCACCTCCTACAGCCCCTGTTGCCCCTACACCTTTGCCAGGAAAAGTTATATATTGTAAACCATAACTACTATTATTAAATCCATGAGCCCATGTAGAACCAAAATAGCCTATTTTATTATCTGCTGGATCTATAATATAGAAATCAGAAGGATCAATAGTATCTGCTGTTTTACCATCTTTAACTCCAATAACTAGAACATAGTGATTGGAAGAAGAACCTTTAGTAGCAACTACAGTGGGTTTTCCTTTTTTTAATTCATCAAGTATCTTACCATATCTGTTTTTAACAGAACTTGCACTTTTACTAGCAACACCCATTGTGCTCCAGTAACAAATAGCAAAATGACCCCCATTATATTTATTAGCAACTGACTGATGAGAGGCAGGACTCCCGGAAACTCTACATTTTCCTTCTAATATTGTGAAACCATAGGCAACAGCGTATACCCCGCATTGTGAACTACCTTGCTTACCAAGAGTTTTCTGTATTAAATTTTTATTATATGTTAATATCATTATTAATAATGTTCGAACTCTAAGTCTTTACCTTTAGCAGGAAGAAATAAAACATCTCCGGGTTTCGGTTCTTTAAAAGGATCTATTATTTTATTAAAGTCACAAATAATCCAATATTGCGTTGGATTGTTATATTTCTTCAATGCAATATAATCATAAGTATCTCCTTCTTGCACAGTATATGCTTCGTACTGATCTGTATCTTTAAGCCAAGAAGAAGTAGACATATTATATCTGCCGTCTATTCTATATAATAATTCACCTGTAGTCTCATCAGTAGAAGTACGACCCCAGGTATCTTTTATAGGAATTCTTTTTTCACTTAGCTTATTATAATAATATGAAAATCCATTATACCTAGAAAAGTAATCACTTGTTTTAGTTGTTTTACCAGTTAATACATCCATTTTATTGTCCTAATCTTCTTCCACCTTTTATTGAAGAAAGAATACTTGCGCTTTGTGGTTGAACTTCAGAAACTGAAAAGTTAAGATTCACTACAGCATATTTATATGCTCCACCATAATTTAGTAAGGGTAAATTAAATGATTTACCTACATTAGTAACTACCCCTTTTATAGTTATCTCATCACGTATCTTTAAAGTAACTATAGGAGGATTAACTACCTTTTTAGAAGAGTTATATTCTGGCAGTACCATTGCTTCTAAATTATTAATCAACTCTTCTACCATATCTTTAGATTTAGGATTAAATTCATTACATAGATCACGATGTAAAGTAAATGATACTTGAACAGATCTTGGTCCTGAATTTTGATAAGAATATATAGGAGCACTTCTACTTAATGGGAAATTAGAAGCGAAAGAAGCTGACATTTGATCAGCTATTGAATCTGGATCCACTGGTATCACATAGGATTGTCCAGTATGATGCAATATTACAAAATTATCTGTAGGTATTGCTAAATTTTTCTTAACTTTTATAGTCATTTAATACCTTCCTCTTCTAAATAAGCATTTGGTGGTTCTGGTATATTTTCATTGTCTACAGTTGTTTGTTCATTGAAATAAGTAGCACCAGACTCTATTATATTTTCTATATCAGTTGTTATATAACCAAGATTATCTGAAATATATTTTTTAGGATATGTATCAGCATAATTAAATACTAATTCTCTATATCTGGAATACCAATAGTTATTAATAGGATAAACTGGAAGACTACCAGAAGAACCTAATTGATATACAACTCTATTCATATCACCATTTATAGTATCCAAACTACAAATAACGTGCCATAATAAGAACTGAATTAGTGTATCAGAAAAAGGTACTATAGTATCTCCACCAGATTCCATTAGTTTTAGATTTTTGGTAAATAAGTAATCTAATTTTCTATCATTGAATAATTCAAATTTTACATTATCATATATTCGTTCATTAGCAAAATTAGTATAATCACCTTCTAATATAACTATGCTTGAATTAAATGATTGCGGTACTTGTATCAATAGATATAATTCATCTTCTACATAATCGTACATACAGCAATTTTCTTCAGTTATATCATAGTTATATGATGTTATTATTTCTGTCATATCTTTTTTATAATATTTCTTTGTATCTTTATAAAAATACAATGAGTCACTATAAAATTCATCTTCTGATGTACATTGAGTATAAGTATCTTCTATAGAATCATATATGTAATACTTAGTTTTATCCTTGTTAAATTCATCTTCACTAAAGGTATCTGCACATTTATAGAATGTATTCTTTATAAACGTATCTTCAGTCTTAACAAATTCTCCATCAATAAATTCATACCAGCCTAAATCCGTATCTAAACTTTTATAGTAGTATATATCTGACTCAGAATAAGTCCAGTCTTCTGTGCATTGTACAAATTTATTCTCAGTTGTATCATATACATAGTATTTATTTTTATCACTGTCAAATATTTTTTTATTAAATACAGTTTCATCTTCACTGCATTTTTTAAAAGAACCGGCTACACTATCAAAAGTACCTATACTTGGATTTACACTTTCATAAGCATCATCTAGTAATGGTGGTAATACTACATTATCTCCTGGATATAATTCAGTATCTGATGGATATAATGCTTCTTGGCCACTACCCCCATCTTCTTGTAATATATAAGCATATCCAGGTTGCTTAACAGGAATACCATCTGGAATTACAGTATCACTACCATCAATTGTGTATTTAAAAAATCTATAAGTTTCTGGTTCTGTTATATATTTCTTAAAATATATTGGATACGTACCATCACTCTTCCTGTAATATTCAGACATATATTTAGCAGGAATTTCAGTATATACAAATTGACTATATCTTACTTTTTTATTCTGTGGTATATTATCAAACCTAAGTGTTATAGGATCTTTAAACCTAAGGTTTGGTTTATTATATATAACATCCTCATGATTTAACTTTATGTACTTATTTGTTATATCTAAGCCATTACCGAATCTTGTGTTATTTAATTTCGCTAATGTACCATGTCGTATAAAAGCTGGAGCGAATGTAGTCATACCAATATTTTCCATACAAATGGTATAGTCTACATTAAACCTAATTGGTACTTTATATACTTTTGTCTGGAAGTCTTCTGATGTTCTTACTATTTCATGATTAGTTATATGAATATTTTCTAACAACACATTATCGAAACAATTATATAGAGGCATTAAATTTAATCCATACATATCTCTAAGACCTCTAAGATATTGTCCTAACCTTTCATGTGTTTTATAATCATATCCTTCTGAACTTGATAGAAAGTTAGTACACAACTTATCATTTCTTTCACCAAAGAAATATTCTTCTAATATAACATAAGATGCAACATTAAGTTCATACCAACCTTCTGCCATAGGGCTTCTTAAATCATTAGACGTAGATTGTATTTTTCTAATGTTACCATTAACATAAGTATAATAAACTTGATCCTTTTTAACCTTTTCATCATCTGTTTTTCTTAAAGTTGCTTTAGGATATAAGTTAGGATCAAGATTAGCATTCTTAACTGCTATATAACCACTATTAGTACACTTAATTATATTACACTTATAGACATATATTCTATCTTTTATGATATAATCATCATCCCTAACCGTTCTAAGTCTGGGTAAAAAAGTACTATGTAATAAATTCTTTATAAAATTTGATTCTGTAGAAACTTTGTTAAATTCAATCATTTAATAACCTATGTTGTTTTTATATTACCAGAAACAGTGTTTGATGAAGTTTTAGATTTATTTGCAGTAGTTTTAGTAGTTTTTTTACTGCTATTACTTGTTTTATCATCAGCAAAGTTAAAGAGGTTAGCTTGAAGTGTTTTATTCTTACCTTGGAAAGTATCTTGCATAGCATTTTCATCAGCAAATATAGACGCAAATGATCTTAATGTATCATCTGTCATTCCAACAAGATAAGTGGCTAATGCTTTCTTAGCTTCTTTAGACTCAACTATTGTTGCAGTTATCTTCTTAATTTCTTCTAATGTTTCATTCTTTTCTTCTTCTGGATGATACCAATCTACATCTTTGAATTTTTTAATTTCAGTGTTATAAGTATCACCTCGTATAGAAGCAAGTGCACTAGCATTAGTAGTTTTTATTGTATTAGAAGATGTAGTTACTGCTGCACCACTACTAGCAGAAGTACCCCCCATAGTAGCAGGGCCAGTTATATAACTTTGTAAAATACCATTTTCTCCACTCTTAAATGCTGCAGGTAAACCTTTCATAGTTTCTAAAAATGGATGTAAAGTTTGTAAGAATAATGCAATTTCAGCACCAACACCTATAGCACCAACACCTTTTGAAAATGCTTTACCTATTGCTCCTGTTGATAATGATGGATTCGAAAGTACTGCACTTGTTATATCTAATATAAGATTTGTTGTTTTCCAAGCAATATATTGTGAAGCATCCTCTGCTATATCACTACCATAAATAAATTTAGCATTATCAAATACATTAGCAATCTGCTCATTTATCATTACTCTTTCATCTGATTGATATCTTGCTAATTCTTGTTCTACTACTTTAAGTGAGCTAGCATTTGTAACGTATTGTAGAGCATTCATTTTGGATTGTAGGTTTTTGAATCCTTGTAAATCTGACATGCTCATACCAAATAATTGAGTATATGATGATTGTAGTACATTATTATCTTTTGTACTCTTTGCTATTTGTGATAAGTAATCTACCATAGCAGCCATAAGTTTAGTTATATCAGAAGCAGATAAACCTTGTTGTAATATATCAGCATAGTCCATACCTATAGTATCCATACTTAATAATATTAATCTTTGCATATCTGCATCTGAAGATAAACCTTGCACATTACCAGAACCTAAATAGTTTATAGCATTAGCAAACTTATTTACAGTACTTGAATCTATACCTGATTCATACATAGCACCCATCCAAGTTTGTGCTACTGAACTGTATTGAGTAATATCTGATCTACCGGATATCATGACAGCATCTGTTATAGCACTTGATATTGAATCATATATACCTTGTAAATAAGTTGAATCTTTAAACACTTTATTTAAAGTATTTCTTAGTGCAACTTCTAATCCAAATTGGTTAGCAGTAACATCTGCTTCTGTTAACCGAACTAATCTTAATATATTAGCATCTAAAGAACTAAATGAATTTATTGTTTTATCTTTAATTGTTTCTAATAACGCACGTTGCTCTACATTAAAGGTTACACCTTGAGTTGTAAGATTTGCTATTTGTGCTAAGTAATCTGTTTGTCTTACAAATCTATTTATACCTAAACCTTCTACTGCTTCTGATAAAGCACTTTTATAAGTTTTTCCTGTTCCCTCTAAAGCTGCATTTATTTTACCTACATTAAGTGCTAATACATTTGCAGCATCATCAACATAACCATCTAATGTTTTTCTTGCAGCCATTGCAACGTCAAGAATTTTTCCTAATACTTTAAGTGATGCTGAACCAATTTTTCCAAGAGGGCTTGAATCTGATAATTTTTCACTTAGAGTAGCTGCTATCTTACCTGATTCGGAAGTATGTTCCTTACTAAATAGTCCTTCTGCTATATTTTGAAGTAAAGTCGGCATAGAGCCCATAGCTTTTGCAATTTTTTTCTCTAAATCTTCATCTTCATAATTAGAAGGATTAGAAGTTCTAATATAAGATTCCTCTGCTTTATTTTTTTCTTGCCTAGCTTTTTCAGTTTTTTGTCTGGAGCGTTCTAAATGTTCCTTTTGTTGAGCTGTACTGCCATCTCTATCATCTAATGCTTCTTGCCAAAATTGTTCGTATTCTGCTCTAGCTAAATCTTCATTAGCTTTGTCAAGACTTTCCTTTGACTTTTCCATAGCAGCCTTCATACGACTTGTAGCAGCTGCTTCTTTTGCTTGATTAATTATATTTTGCTGATTTGACTCTCTTAATGCCTTCATAAAAGAGTCTCTCTCTTTTTCAGCACCATTAGAAACACGCTGTAATTCTTCTATCTGATTCTTAAAATCTTCATAGTTTTCATCAGACGGTTTCATGGATTTTAATTGTGCTTTGGCTTTTTGTAAAGCATCTCTATGCTTTTTTGCATTTTGAATAAGCTTTACTAGCTTAGTTGTTTGCTCTTCTTTATACTTACGGATATACTCGTCTTCTTCTTTAGAAGCTTTTCTAAGAGCCTCAACCAATTTATCCGTAGGCATCTCATTTATTAATACTGTTTTATCTTCATTTTTGTTGACATCTGACATTAAGAGCCTTTTCTAGCTTTTTGCATGGCTTCACTTTGTTCTTGTAAATCTTCTGTGATAAATTTTAATATCATCTTCCTTTCTATAGGAGTTATCTCATCTAAATCAAGAAATGATGTATGTAGTTTTCTTGATATTACATACTTTTCTTTTGTTAAGTTCTCAAGCATAACGGATTTATATCTACCTGATGGAAGGATTAGGTCTAAAAAATGAGTCGTTGACACGAAAGGGGGCAATAAATGAGGACCCACAAACCCCACAAGTTGCAACTGAATCTATCTCTACACCTATTGAACTATTTATTTCATCTATTCTATATAATATTGCATTAGAGTCAGCCAGTGGTAATTCTCTAATCCAATTTTCTAATGTAGATACTTCAACTGGTTCACCATCAATTTCTTCTAGACTTGCCATTATAGTATATAGAACAGTTAAATTTTCATTAGTAGTTTTTCTTCTTTTATTATGTTCCCTTATCCTTGAATTTATTCTATCGATCATCCTTGGAGTTTGCATAGTTAATTTAATATGATTACCACTAATAGGAAGATCCATTTCTAATAAATCAAGTAAAGAATCATCATATTCATTAACTTCTAATTCATCAATATTTAGTTTAAGGGTATTTTCAAAATTACAGTACGGGCATTTTGCCTGCATTTCATAATCTGGACCAAACGTAACAACTCTTAATTTATAAAGAAGATATTGAAAATCTCCTAAACATAAATCATAAGAACTTATTCCCATATCAGATACGATACAATCATCTACTATTTTAGACATAACCTTTTGACTGTCTTCTGTAGCAGATAATCTAAGCATTTCATGCTTTGTTTTCATACTACTTAATTCAATATTAGGATTAACTTCTTCTTCATAAATTAGTCCTTTTGAAGGTAAACATATTTCTTCTACTATTCTTGCATTTTCCATTTATTATCATTTCTCCTCTAGTTATTATTTATAATATACTATACACCATCATTTATAAGTCTTTGCAAGTATTTTAAGTATTCTCCATCTGCTGTCTTATAGCCCTTATTAAATTTTATCAATGATTTTGATAATTCTCTCAAGCCTGCAGTATTCTTATACATAGTATCTAATGAGGACATATCAATATTAGAATTATTTAGTAAAGATGGGACATACTTAGATGTAGATTTATCGTCTAATAACTTGCACGTATAGAATGAAATTAGTCTTAAATATATATTGGAGCTTAGATTATCAAATCCATGCTGCTTTATTTCTTCAAGTGCATCTTGAAGCATACTGTTCTTAAGAGATTCAGGCATATCTGTGTAGCTTCTACACCACTCTATAAACTTCTGTAAATCTGTTTTATCAGTCATTCTTTTTATTTCCGTATTTTATAATAAAAAAAGTCAACACAAAACAAATAGGTTCATGTTGACTTTAATAATCTCAACTGAATCTCATATTATATATTATCAATCATAAGTTATCTCTATTTTATTCATCTATTTAGTTATCTATTGAGATTCTATTTTTCAGTTTTTATATATAATTTAGCAATAAATTCAAATGATTTATAATAATTTTACATTATATCTTCATCATCTATATCCATATATTCCTTAAAATCATCTATAGCATCTAATAATTCACTTTCATTCATATAACCCAATAGGTAATCTACTTGTTCATAAGGCTTTACACCAAAAGTAGACATTAATTCATTAAAATAATCTACTAATCCTTGCTTAGATTCATTTAAGTTTAATGATTCATTCTTTCTCTTCCATCTCTTATATTCTGCCCTATCCTTTATTCTTTCCCGCTGCTTTTCATACTCTTTCTTTGCTCTCTTGAGCTCATCTTTTTCTTTTCTATAAGGTTGTAAAGCATCCATCTGACTTTTTGTAGGCATCTTAACTTTAGCACCCTTTTTAGTCTTTCCTGATGTTAACCAATGTGATTTATCAGAATCGGTTATTCTATGGTCCCCATGCTTATAATCAGGATAATCATATTCAACCTCTTCCCTATCTCTGTCTTTGCTTAAAACACCTAATAAATCTGCATCTGGATGGTAACTTTTCACTTCTTCTTTCGATAGAACTTGAGGATAAGATCCTGAAACTCCGGTTGACCTTCCTGGACCTGATAATTCTTTTTTCTGATATTCACCGGTCATATCTTCTAATGAAATACCATTATCCGCTAATATTTTTTGGTCACGTTTAGATAATCTATTTCTACTAGAATTAGCCCACTTCCTTATAACTGCATTTACTTCATCATTTTCAGGATTTCTTGCTTCTGTTAGTATTCTTCTTTTTCCATTTTGTTCTATGCCACCCATGTCATATAATCTATCTGTAAATTCTTGTAATTTCATTTTAATCTAATTCCATTTCTACTTGGTCTTCAAATTCCTTATTAGGTTTTGTAAACCTATATTCATTATCTTTTTTAAATCTACCACGTTCCACAGCTGCTTTATTTGCTTTTGATAAGGTACTTCCAGATACTACTGGCCCTTTATCTGTTTCTTCGATATATAATCCTGCATCGGCTATCAATTCTTTTGTAGTGTTAGTTACTTTACCATATCTAGCCATATCATCATCTACTAATTCCTGATACTCACTAAATCTTATATCTAATCCTCTATTATCAATATCTGTCATATCTAATTGTATCTCATCTGCTTCATACGGTTTTTGATAAATAGCTGGATATATATATTTTTGATAAAGCCTTTCATCATGCTCTTTCATATATTCTATATAGTTATATATAACAGAACTTACTTTTACTAGCCAAGAGCTATCACTTAAAGCTAATGTAATATGCTTACATCCAGGACCTTTTGTATCATTTGGATTTGTTATATTAGAAGGTCTTGTCTCAGGAGCACCTATAAGAATATTATTCTTAGTTGCCCAATATTTACCTCTATATCTAAAATCTGGACATGTGCAGTTTATATATACCTGATCTCCATTAAAAGCCTTTGATAAAGCCTTAGCAATTATTTTTCTATTTAATTCTTGTGTTTTTAAGAAGTTATGCAATTCATCCAGAAAACCACCAAAAGAAATTCTAACGACATAAACATTTGTTTCACCTTTAACATCAATGTCTACATCTAATATATCATCTTTAAAAAGTTTATTCATATCAATAGAATTAAAATTTTTAACAGATGAGGCTAATCTAGAATATAATCTTCTTTGGTATCTGTTCTTACCCCGGAACTGATTCCAAGGTACATACGGATCTCCAGTTTTAGATCTGGATAATAACTGACTTCTTTTATCCTCTAATAATAAATTTTTCAATTTTAATACTTTTCTAATATTAGTGGGCTGATTAGTTACAACCAGCCCACTATAAATCATACATCATATACAGGATATGCTCTATCATACTGTATAGTAACAGATATTCTTCTTGCATCATTAGAATCTGCTGAATACTCTGGTTCTGATATTTCAGATATCCAACATCCTTCAAGTTTCCACGTTCTTACTATTCTACTGTAGTCTGGTGGGTACTCTAATAAAGTACAATCTGTCTTATATTGTGCTTGTAATCCTACTGTTTGATCTAATGGATTACCCGATCTAGCCTGCCAAGCCATTAATATATCTTTAGTTCTAGTACCAATAAAATCATAGCACTGAAGTGACCCTGAATTGAAGGACATTACACCTGCATATTTTACAGAAGTATTACCTCTTCTAACTTCTATTGGGTTTTGTGAAAAATGTGGTACTGAGAAAGAAGCAACAGAAATTCTAATATAATCCTGTGCTTTTGGGAATGAAGTAGCTGGGCTTCCTAAAGCAGTTAACCGATTTATAAAATCAGTATTAAGTACTACTTCAAAGTTATTTCCTCTTTGAATTTCGTATATTTGTTTCTCAGCAGAGAAATGATAAGCACCTTGATCTGGTCTAATTGGCATTATTTATTTCCTCTCCTTAATTATTCTTCTTCCGAAACTTCTACTTCGTTATTTTCTAACTGTATTGTTAAGTCAAATACTTCTACAGAATTTATTGGCATAATCTTTAAGTTAGCTAATACCATATATGCTGGTACTGGCTCACCTGAATCTGGATCAATATTAAATTTAGTTAGTTTATAATCACTTAATATATAGTTAGAAACCATAGTATCTAACAACGGAGTTACTTTTGACTTAAAGTTGATCCACAGTATATCCGTATTCTGTTCGAATAATAACTGTTGAGAAGTTTCATACAATACTTTCTTAATATCTGAAACTAAGTTTCTAATATTTAAGAAGGACGTTGCTTTTGTACCTAACTTATTATTTCTTAAAGTTCTATTACCCCAGATACAATATCCATATTGTCTTATGTATGTTATTGGGTTAATTGAAACAAGAGCTTCATCAGTAGCTATTCCACTTGGAACATATTGATATGAGTCAGCTACATTATTAGTTAACGTGTAATTAGTATGAAGACCACCAAAGTATGGAACTTTACCTCTAGTAACACCAGATACTGCTAACCATGGATTATAATTTCTAAGTTGTATAGCTAAACTGCTTAGGTATGCTAATGAAGCAGGCATTAAATCTGAGCTATTTGCATCAGTTGTTTCACCAGCTATAGTTGCATGTGTGCAATGATACCAAGGTGTGAACATAGCACCATGAGAAGCAACCTTATCATCTATATTCATAAAGTCTCTTCTTGCTACACTACTTACAGATAATTCATCTTCATTATATATAGTTCTATCTGGATTATCTGTATGATCTATAAGAGCAATTGCATCACCACGTTTTTGACATAAATCCATCATAGCAAAAGCTAAACCAGAAGTAACATCTCCTGTATCGGAAGCATTTTCTGTTGCCATACCATATTCAAATACTGGATATCCACCTGTTGTCATATATTTAATAGAGTAGTCACCCATACTATCAAATGAGTAATCAGGCGTTGTAGGATCTGTCATAAATCTTTTCTTTAGGCCTGTATACATACTTTCCAGACTCATGTCAGCACCTTTGTACCAAGTAGTAGTACCACCTCTAGATACATCATCTGCAGTAGCATACACAGGTGCATCTTCACCAGCTTTCTTATAACTATTGCTTGGCCCATCGTAATAATACCAACCTTGTCTATATGGACTTATTACCTTTGTAGCTGTCTCATCATCATTAGTATTACCTTCAGGAATGTCTCCATATAAGATCATTGCAGTATTAAAATCACTATATAATACTTCAACTTCTTCCCAATGAGAACCACAATTCATACATTCATAATAAACAGGAATACCTAAAGATAATAAATATAATGCGTATCTATAACCTGGGTCTCTATCTCCAGCATCAAACATTGGTGGAGTACTCTTTGAAGCTTCATAATAAGCTTTCATAACTCTATCACCACCATCTTGTGGAGTTACATAAGATATTTGTCTATCACCAGAAACTCTATAATATGGAGCATCTGTAGTACCTATATTTTCGTACCAACGATTCTCATACGGATCTACACTAGAAACACATACACAACCTTGCTTAGTTACAGTACCTTCTTCATCTTCTTCATCGCTATATGTTTTCCAATATCTACCATCTGTACCATACATTTCTATATATGTATACGGTTCACCTGTTTCAGGATTCGTATCTCTTGGTAAATCTGTATAAGAAACAGTATAACTTCCTTCAGATCCAACAGCTCTTTCAGCGATAAAATAATTTAAATTATCAACTGGTACAAAGTCTGTTTGAGCTTCTCCTGCTACAATATTTACTCTAGTAAAGTAACTTGCAAAATCAGATCCTGTATCTATGTCTACAAATGAATCTAATACTATAGGTGAATTATCTACAACTAAGTCTGAATAATTTGGAATCGCATAAGATGGAAAACCTTCAGTAGTAGCTGTAGCTTCAGGCCAATCCTGTGGAATATCAAATGTAGGACAATTACCACCATATAAGCTTACAAATTTATACTTAGATGTAACAAGTGTTGGTGTTCTAAAAAGATTCTTGTCACTTAAATCATCAGAAAAACCTGGAACGTACACAACATCATATGAAGATAATTGTTCAACATTCGAAGTATTATCTTCTTCTCTGATTATAATTCTTTCCATTAATTTTTATTCTCCATTTAATTAATCTTGATTAGAATTTAATTCTCTGCTATAGGGTTTTACTTGCCAGTTATTTTCACCACACATAGGACATGCTGCAGGCGGTATATAACCTTGATATATAAACCCACAAGAAAGACATTCAAAATTCTTATTCTCATAAATGTCATCTATTCTTAATTCAATTTCCGCATCGCGGTGTTTTCTAACATCCCATAAGTAAGCATCTCTAATTTCAATAGAAATACTTAAACAAGTTAAATTTCCTTCTATAAATCTTTCTGCAATATTAGAAGTATCTCTTATAGTAGTATCAGCAATAGATATTCTAGCAGTATGTTCTTGATCTGCTGCTGGAACATCTATTGTCATAGCAGGAAAATTAACAATATTAAATATTAAATTACGCATTAATATATCTGCTTCTTGAGCATACCTTGCATATACATTAACTTGATATCTAATAGTAATAGGTATGGCATTCATTATAGTCATTGTCTTAGTGGATGGGTCATACATTCTATTTACACCGTCATAGGACAATGGACGTCTTGTAGTGCCATCATTAATAATATCATATCCAAGTTCTCTATTTATAGATATAAATGGTAATTTTATTTTTGAATCAGTAGTCTTATCTGCTATTATTTCAAATAATCTTCTAGTTTCAGAAGGCCCATATATTTGTGTTTTGGAAGTTGAAGTCCAATTTTTAAATTTTTTAACTATTGCTTCATCATATAAATATGTAGACATCTAATCTCCATTCAATGCCAATTCTTTTTCTAAATCTTCTAAATAGGAAGTCATTGGCCTTATACTTTCATTATTTAATATATTAAGCTCTTCTGATTCCACTAATTCTTTTATATCTTTTCCTCCAGATATTGATTTAAAATCATTCTCATATTGAGGCACTATTTCACAAGTTATAGATGATGGATAAACTATTTCTGTTACCATTTTTACAACACGAAATACTCTACCTTTTCCATCATCTAAACCACTTGGTATAATAAATAAAGCTCCTTGTTGTAAACCAGGTAGATCATAATCTACATGAATAAATGAAGAATTCTCATTTAATTCTGAAACCCAACCAATTTTTCTTAAAGTTTGTTGAGTAGGATGTTCATCAAAAATACAACCTATTAATATTGGATCTTCATAGTCTGACTCGAGTTCCCGATACAAACTGTAATCTTTATTAATCTTAGGAGCTCTATATAAAACCCTTATTCCTAAGAGTTTTACCATTTCTCTAAAATATTGTCTATGTATTTTTATATCTGGAGTTAATAATTGACCATATTTCTGATGTTCCATTTAGTTCCTCAGTTTAAATCACATAGTTAGATTATTTTCATAAAGTACATATACTAGTTCTGAACTTAGTATTATAATCTCTTGCTTTTGTAACTCTTAATGCTTCATTAATCTTTACTTTTTTTTAAATTATAAGATTCATCTAAACTTGTTTCCTCAAGCCAATCTACATAATCCTGTAATACTTTATCTGGAACAAATTCTAAAAAATCTTGCATAACTTCATATGGATCCCAATCTTTAGTAAGCTCATAAAATCTAGTAGCTAAATTCGCATTAGCTTCTTCTAGTGAATAAGCCTCATTAAAAGCATCACTAGTACATATATTTCTATACTTCATTAAAACTCCCAATTTTATTTCCGTTTAACAGTGCCATAAACTCTTACAGATTCATTTAAATCATTCTTGCCTTTGTAATTATAGTTTAATGATTCACATACTAGAGTTTTGTTATTGACTGAGCAATTAAGTTTAAATGTTTTCTTGCCTCTGCTGATTTGTTTATTATAACCTTCCAACTTTAATTTTCCATCATTATTTGACTTCTGTGAAAATACAAATTGAGTAGCTTTCTTATTTCCTGAATCAAAACCAATATTACCTTCTACCACGAAGTCTTTATTCTCATTTAAGGTTACTCTGGAAGTTTCAAAAGAAGTTACATTTTCATAACATCTTTTAAGATAAGATTCACCTAAATCATTAAATGATTCTTCATCAAACTCTTCGAATTCATCTTCTCCTTCACCTTCTGGAGTCTCCTCTTCTGAAGTTTCCTCTTCTGGAATTTCATCTTCTGGAATTTCTTCTGTATCTTCAGTATCAGCTTCTAAGGTATCAGATATGTCTGACTCAGTTTCAGGTTCTATAGGTGCAATCATTTCATCACCCGTATATTCTTCAAATGAATCTTCATCTTCTTTAGGGGAAGTTTCTACTACCACTCCACCATCATCTTTTGTAGATATAGTTGTGGTTTCATTAGAAGTAGAAACAGATATATCTTCTATATCTTCATTCATAGTGTTTTGAACTTTATCATATAAACTCTTATCAACTGATTCATCAAATTTGTAAGAATATTTAACTTTCTTACCCTTTCTCAGTTTTTTATCTTCTTTCTTTAATTCCGCTATGGTTTCTTTAGCTTCATTTTCTGATTTTACTCTTGCTATTTCACCATCTACATCAGACTCTACTACCCAAGGGGTGCCTTTTTTCTTGGCTTCATTAAGTTCTTCTGTATCACCACATTCATTTATTTCTTCTGGATCACCACATTCATTCAGTTCTTTATACTTAGGACCACGAATATCATCTGATGCTTCTAAACCTTTACCTCTTCCAAGACCCTTTTGTCCATCAAGTTTGTCGTTTCTTTGAAGAGCTTTTACTTTGTCTGCTTTAAGGCCTTCTTCTAAATCTTCATCTTCTTCAGGTTCTTCATCAGCTTCTATTTCTACTGGTTCATCATCTGAAGTATTTACTTCAATATCTTCTATCTCGTCCGTATTTTCATCAGCTTCTTGATAAGGTTTAACTTCACCTATAATAGTGTAACCTTCATTAGACATGCAATACGGGCATTCTAATTCTTCACAACAAACACCATCTTCATTTTCAGTAATCTCATCTTTATCAACGAATACATTACTATGACATACATTACAGTCTAATATTACTTTACCGATATATGATTGCTTTAAGTCTTCTTTTGCTTCAGCCTCTAAATCATAAACATCAGATATCATTTCATCATCTGCGTATTCATCAGAATTAACAATATCCATGAATGATTCAGTATCGTCTGGACCAGAAACATTTAATGAAAATTCTTCAGCATCTTCTGTTAGATAAACTTGCTTAAATGCTTCCTGAATAAAATTTTTATCCATTAAATTATTCTCCTATTAATCTATTGGGTATGTTAATTCTGAATTCTGAAGTAACATTTCCCGTAAACTATTTAATTCTTCTTTTCCTTCTGAAAGAATAGTATCACCATCGCTTTGCCATAAAGCATTACTTTGAGTATATCTTGTTCTTATTCTCCCTACTGTTACTTTTGTTAGTGCTACTGATAATCTTACTAACATATCTATCCAGTAAGGAGATTTAATTTCATCTACATTATGTATAATCGGAACATACTCTAATGTGATCTTGCTTGGTGTACCATTAGGAACATTAATATATAACTTACTTGAATCTTTATCAAATCTAAATGCTAAGTCTGTTGAAGTAGTATTCCTTATTTGTTGTAATGTAGTCCAAGCTCCATAGTTGTATACAGCATCTTGGAAATACATTATATTCCCCATACCACTTAATAATTGCCATTGTGCTACCTGCATAGGATCAGAAGTTCCACCATCACCTTCTCCTGAAGTTGTTCCTGCTAAATCTTCTGTTCTGTATACCATTACAACAGAATTAACATCTATCTTTACATTATTAGTATCTTCTTCGTTAGATAAATCAATACAAGGCTTATAAGGTATTGTAATTAACTTTGTATGATTTATATATCTTTGAAGTTCTCTTAATGCACTTTTGATAATTTTATTTAATGTATCATCATCTAATTCAGATTCAAGAATATCTCCAGTTAATTTTAACTTTACCTCATCTCTAAAATCATCAATATGCATTATACTACCTTAATTATTATACTTATTGTCCAACAGTTACTTCAAACGTATCTGTTAATTCATAATAAGAAACAGTAACTGTCACTGTTTCACCGCCTTGTAACGTAGCCCCTTCAGCAGGAGATGTTGTAAATCCTTCAGTTAATACTTCTGTATCTCCATTATCAAAATTAGCAGTTACTACCATACCAGTTAAATCTAAAGTTTCACCACCATTATAAGTAGTCTTAGTCGGAGGAGTTACTGTAATACTTGTAATTAAAGGAGTATCGGGTTCTTCAATCTCTTCACCAATAATTTGAGTATCACCAATAAATACATTTACAGCAGCATTATCTGATACTCTATAAATACCACCCTTACCATTATCTTTGTATGTATCTTTTTCTACTAACTCTAATTCTTGACCATCAGCATCTTTATAAGTTAGTTGAACATCATCAACAGCCGGAACTGTTCCTTCTACTTTTCCATAAAGATGTCTTGTGCCATCTACTTTCTTTTCATATACTAACATTTATTTCCTTTATATTTATTCTAGATTAAACATTAATTCTGTAGCTAATTCTTCTGCAAGCTTTTCAACTGCGCGTTGACTTGTAAAAGATGAATCACCGCACCAATCTGGATTATATTCAGGTATTTCTGAAGAAACAACACTAGCCAGATTATCTACTACTTCTGTTTCTATTAATTCTTGAATATAATCTCTAACTTTTTCCCAAATAATATCTCCTGCAACACTTTCAGTTAATGATTCATTCTGTGGATCAGCTTCCTTAATATCTATATGTCTTTCATATTGATTAGCAGTTTTACCTCTGCTTCTTAGTATCCTGCGATATTTATCCTGTGCTTCTTGAGCATTTTTAGCCATTACTTCAAGCGGTCTTATTTCATGCCAGTCATCATTAAATATAGACCCACGTTGCTCTCTACGAATTATAAATTTTTTCTTTGTTGATTTTCTTCCTTCATTTAAGGATTCATTATAAGCAGGCTTTATACTTAAAAGACCAATCTTAGATTTAGGAACTTTTAACTCTTTAATAGCTTTTTGTTTTGCTTCATATATACCGCCGTCTACATCAGATTTTGGTATTTCTAATTTCTTACCATTATAAAAAGCTATCCACCCATCACAAGAATTACTTTCGTGCAAATTATATTTAGAATATAAATCACTGATAGCTTGTTCTCTTTCAATATCAGATAATGAATCATCATCCCAATCTTCATTTAATGATTCAGGATCTTCATCTGAAAACTTGGTATCTTCTGTATCTCCCCATTTAGAAAAGAATGACTTATCTACAGTTCCACCATAATCACTCTCTTTTGCACCAAACCAATTACCACTAATTAATTCTGAAAATGGTATTGAAGATATATCTTCATCACTCCAACTTTCATCTATGTTGTATTTATTATACAGATCCTTTATAGCTTGTTCTTTTTCTTCATCTGATAATGAATCATCATCCATTATATAATCTAATTCATCATCAAATTCATACTCAAAAGCTTCTGTTTTTAGTTTAGTATCTAAACATTCTGTTAATGTTCTTATATTCATATAATATCCTTAATTTATATCCAATCTATAGTTGCGTTAAATACGTCTTTTGAAGCATCTTTTAATCTAACTACTTCTCTATCTAATTGTTTAACTCCTTCCCATCTATAAGGATAATTTGAGTTTATTAGATCAACTAACCTATCTCTTTTTTCTTCATCAGTAGTAGACGTATCATTAACTATTTCGTTTATATGTTTATCGACAGCTACATAATATCCTATAGCATTATTTAATATAGTTTGTAATCGTTCTATGGTATCATTATTTAAACGATATTCTTTCATAGATAAAGAAGAAATATAGTTTGCAATTTCTTGCTGTGCATCAGTAAGATAATCTTCATATTTCTTCATAATTTCATAAATTTTCTTAGCTTTTATTTCATCTAATTTATCTTTATATTTCTCTGCTGGAGGAATAATCTTATATCCTGATTTATCATATTTATTCCAATAAGTATTTTTTAGACCGCCTATTGGATTTCCATCTCTATCTTTTTCAGGACTATCAGCTCTATATATTGAACCACTACGGTCTTTGTATCTTGTATTCCGTTTATATTCTCTTTTAAAATTATCTGGGTCATTTCCATCTATGTAAGCAAATTTTTTACATTGAGGCAATAAAGCACTTATTTTATACGCTCCTAATGTCTTTCTACTTCCAAGTTTTTCTTCATCATTTACACCAGGAATATATACTACACCATCATTAAGAAGAAAAATTGGGATATTAGGCGGCTGTAATCTTTTATCTGTATCAGAAATTGGTACTGGGCCTTCTATAATTTTCACATTATCTAGACTTATGCCCTTATGTAGTAACCCTGTAAATAGTGATTGATCATCATATTCAGATTGTTTATAATCTGGTACTTTACCATAATTAGGATTTTTCTTAGCGCCTTTACCCTTAAGATAAGTATAATTGTTACCTCCGGCAAAATGTGCAGAGCCTCCTAGATCCCTCTTATAAATACGACTTGAATCAGTATATTTTGTAGTTAATAATCTTTTCGCAAACCAATCTGGCATATCGTCACTAAGTTTCTCATTTAACTTATCAGATTCATTCAAGTCACGAGATTCACTTAAATTATATCTTTTTTCTAAACTTTCTGTTAAATTTCTTAATCTTAACATTCTAATAAATCCAATCTATAGTTGTTCTTCTTGTTCTGCATCTTCTTCAGTAGTTTCTGGCTGTCTAAATAGATGCTCTTTATACCAAGGTATTTCCCCTTGTTTACATTTTAATCTATTTCCAGGACCTCTCTTCTCAGCATATATAATAAGATTATTTGAACAATCCTCAAAAACATCAGACCCAAGCACTCTAACAGAGTTTGGTAAGAAAACTTCTGTAAGCTTTCCACAATTTCCAAATGCATGATCCCCTATCTGAATAACAGAATCGCCTATATTCACAGAAGTTAAATCACTACAATTACGGAATGCTGATTTTCCTATTCTAGTTATATGATTTGGAATAGAAATAGATTCAATTTCTGCTCCTAGAAACATTTTATCAGGTATAAATTCTAAATAGTCAAACACTGGCACACCATTTTCCATTAAAAACTGCATTATTCTTCCTGGATTAATGGCACCAGCTGAATCTTGTGCCCTACAGAATCCAAGTATATCATTATTCTTAAGATACTTTTTCCCAAGTTCTCTAAGAATTTCTTTTTCGTTGTCTTCTAATTTTATCATTATAACTTAATCCTTATTAAATTAAAAATCAAATACTCTTGTTTGCTTTCTACCTTTAAGGTGTTGTTGCAATAATATTGATCTTTCACCCTTTCTGAATAAAAGCCATACAGCACCCGGAACCTTTATATTAGGTGCTTCGTTAATTTCTCCCCAATGATCAAAATCAGCATCTGTCATTACAATTACATTATCCGGCTTCGTTGCCTGTATGTGCTCGATTAACTCTGCACCAGCAGCTGTTCCACCACCAGCTACTTGTTCTTTGTTATCAGAAACAAAGTCACTAAAATAATATACATCTATTGTGATCTCGCCTCTTTTAACATAATTATTCAAAACACCAATTGCTTCTTCACCTTTTCTAATATCAGCATCTCCCCAAGAGCTGGACTGGTCAAAGTAAACATTAATTTTAGGTATTTTATTATTATCATCTATCATTCGACCAGGTCTTATAATACCAGAACCTTCATAAGAAGGATCTTCACGTTTGAATGTTCTATCTCTTATTTCGCTAACTTGGTTAGCAATGAATCTTCTTAAAGATTCTCTAAATCTTTGCATAGAAGAAGTATACTTTTTTACTTCTTTTTCTTTAGCAGCACGCTTTTTCTTTAACTCTTTATCTACATGACCACGGGTTTCATTTTGTATATCATCTGCTATACCTTCATCACCCATCATGTTTTTTATATCATCAATACGTTGCTGTTTTTCTTCTTCGGTTTCTTCTTCGTCTACCTCTTCTCCGTTTTCTTCAGCTTCAGCTCTTTCTTTTTCAATCTGAGCTTTTCTTTCTTCTTCTTCTTTATCTTGAAATTCACGATCCCCTTTATCACCTATTTGAGGAGTTGAATTTCCAATCTTTACTAATTGGGTTCCATCAAATATGTACATATCTCCAGTAGCATCATCTTTATAGATATGTACCTCGCCCAATTCATTTACATTTGGTACTTTATTATCTGGCACAATTAAACTCCTCTTGTTCCAACAAACTTAGAACCGTCCCATTCATAAGTCTTTCCTGTATTTATATCCCTAAACATCTGACCTTTTTCTGGGACTTTAAACTTATCTTCGTTGTTAGACTGTTGATTACTTTGTTGACCGTTACCTTGATTATCTTGTTGGTTACCACCTTGACTACTTTGTTGTCCACCTTGTTGGTTATCTTGACTATCTCCTTGATTGCCTTGGCCATCTCCTTGATCACCTTGCTGACCACCTTGTCGACCTTGATTTCCTTGTTGACCTTGAGCACCTTGTTGTCCTTGGTCACCTTGTTGACCTTGACTACCAGATTGTCCATTCTGTGTACCACTCTGATTACCTTGATTACCAGATTGGTTACCTTGTTGACCACCACTGGAACCACCTTGTCTACTACTTTGTGAATTACCTTGGTTACCCTGTTGATTATTATTTTGTCCTGAAGAACTTTCAGTTCCATCACCAGAACCTTGATCCATAGGATTCATAGAAGATACTTTTAAGTCATAAGGATTACCATCTTTGTCTAAGAAAGTTTTTAAATCTTTTAGTGAACCATGATGAATATGGACAGGAGGTTTTGAAGGAGCCTCTAGTAATACATTTTTTTTCATTTAGTTCCTCCATTCTGTCTAATAATATTTCCTATTCCATTCTGTTTAGCATAGTCTACTACAGACTGTGAAGAATACATAACACCATCAACACCTACGAAGATATCACAACCACCAGTTTGTATAACACTATCTAATGCAGATTTAAGAGGAAGTAACACACCTATGATCACGTCCTCGTCTGGCTTCATCTTTTGCTTCTCTTTTCTTAACTCATCGAACATTTCTTCTATGGATAGCTCTGTCCATTCAGGATGGTCATCTTCTGTAACTAATCCAGATAATGTTCTACCATTTAGAATAATATTTCTAATTGTTTTCTTATCTTTGTCAGTATAGCCCTTATTAGAAATCTCATAGTCACCAGCAATATTAAAATCTTTATTACCATAGAGTTCATTCTTTAAATCTCTTATAGCAATATCATCTAAATCATCTGGATCTAAACCATGCTCAACTGCTAACTTTGTCAGTAACCTTTTCTCATGTTTTAAATAATCGTGTAATATTTCATGTCTTATTATTACACTTATTTGAAACTCATCTAAGCCTCTATTAGCTACAATAACGCCTCTGGCTGGATCTAAATAGGCTACAACATCAGGATCACTGGTAAAATTAAAATCAAACTTACTAAATATCTTAGCGTATGTAGAATAACCATCTGTAGCCAATACTCTCATCAAATAGTTCTTAGCGATTTTTTCTTCTTTTGTCATAGCCATATTAAATCACCCCACTAAATGAGATCAGCTATTTGATCGTAAATACTCTTTTGTGCTCTTTGTTGAGCTTTAGCTTTTGCAAATGGATTATCCCCATCAAATTTTAAAGCATCATTAGCCTTATCATCTACATCAACATAATCTGATAATATATCTTCTACAACATTATACTTTTCTGGATTACAGAAACCACTCCAGTTAGCTAATAAAGATTCTTTAGTACCATTTGTAGCAGTTAATAATCTTGAGAAAGATCTTGGATTGAGTACTGGAAGTCCTTCATCCTGTGCGATTTCTTCTTCTTCATCACCATCAAATTCAAATCTTGGATCTGATAATAATTTCTTAGCAAGCTCTAATCTACCTTGAACAACAGGTATTCTTTCTGGCTTACCCATAGCTTTCAGTTTTTCAATCTGTTTACCAAACTTATACTCAAAGTGTTCAATACTTTCCTGCGGATTAGATTCAACATCAACTGTCTTAAATCTTGATCTCATAGGATTATCTAAACTATTTACTTCATTACCTGATTTATTCGGGTTAATAGCAGCAATAGTAAATAAGAATCCTTTTAATAATCTCTTGCCAGAAGGTTGAGTCTGGTCATTAATAACATGGTCATTAATTAAAGTTAATAATGCACCAGCAACATCTTTTCTTGCTCTGTTTAACTCATCTAAGAATAATACAGAATTAGGTTTATCTAATTCATCGAATTCTGTATTAGAAAGTTTTGTAACAGTATTAGTAGCATTACCTTCATCATCATATCTTCTGGCAACAACACCACCTAAATCTGAAGGGTCCATAGTTTTAGCATCTTTTTCTACTAAATTGATACCTCTTTGCTGTGCCCATTTTTTAACAGTATATGTTTTACCTGTACCACCACGGCCTACAAATAATACATTTACACCACCAATTTCACCAAAATCTTGAGCCTCTCTGGCAGCAGCAAGAGCAGCATCTAGTTCTCTACCCATCATACCTAATGGCTCTTCACCATCTACTACTTGTCCTGCTTGTATATCATTTGCAGCTTTTTTAACTCCACTGCCATATTCTTTAGCAGCTTGTTCTATAGTAGCTTCGTTTAATACTTTCCTAATTTTCATTTATTCTGAATCCTTTGATTTAATAATCCTTCTTTTATCTTATTAACAGGAGTGTTCTTTAAAGCACTCATCTTTCTTAATCGCCAATCTTGATTTTTAAAATGTTCTTCTGTTATCACTTCATCGTCATCCCAGCCAGCCCATTTTCTATACAGATTACAAACTTCATCTAAATGCCTATCTGGATTCCATATTCTTCTATTTGACTTCATAGCTTCTTTTAGTTTTTCTTTTTCTAAACTTCCCTGTATCTTAACTAATTCAGGATCAAACTCTGCTAAGTCATCTTTTGAAGATACGGCTTTTACAAAATGACTTTCTCCTGAAGAATTATCATATTCGTATATGTAATAATATTTTCCTTCTTTTTCTACATAATATTTACTATTCATTGTTTAATATTTCACCACCTTAATAAGTAGATCTATTCCTATTAATATAAATAATTTAGCATTAAATTTTATTATTTTAATACTAAAAAAGAGCCCAGGATATAACCTAGACCCTTTTCTACTACATAGAAGTCTTACACTTTTGAAGAATCCTTATAAATTCTTCTAACTTTATATCTTTATTCATATAAGCTCCTCTAAAAGGATATTTATACCAATATATTTTTAGATCTGAAGGCTTATATATAAAATTAGGTTCTCCAGCTATTTTTTCATCATCCCCCCAATAATATGGATTAATCAAAAAAACATCATTTTCATATCCACCTCTATCTGTAAGGAATGATTTGGCATCTGGATTATCTATATCTTGATAATACATATATGAATCAAACTCTGGTTCAAATAGTGTATAAAATACTTTTTCCCAAGCAGCTCTATCTTTTATCGGATAATTATTACCCGAGGAAGTTTTAATATTTACCTTAGTTTTACTTTCATAATCTTGAATTACAGCCCTCGCTCTTAGCAATAGTTTATGTAATTCTATAGCTTTTTCATCTCTTACTTTTTTATTTGATTTATCTACACACAAGATATTGACCCATTTTGAGAAATCTCTTTCAAAATCTTCTACAGCTTCTACTAATAAGCATTTTACTAATTCCTTATTACTAAGTGACATATAATTATGAGGAAAATTATTTTCTGTAGGAAGATCTAAAACAACTTTAGTACAGGGTTCTTCTTCTGTAGAAATGCAAATATTAAATCCATATTCTCCAATCTGTACAAAGCTTAGTTCCTCACCGGAAGTACAATCAAAATGAACATTAAAGTGCTTTTCTTTACTTTCTGTGGTATCTTCTATATAATTTATACACTCAGTACAAAATTGTTCGGGTACATCTTCTGTATTAGATATGGTTTCAATATGATCACCATCTATAATAAGATGTACACCAGTATCTGTTGGATAGAACATTCTTATTCTTCCTCCTCTATAAGCTCATCTTCATTATTATTAACTTGAATTTCAGTATCTTCTAAATCTGATTCTTTTGATTCATAGTCCTCACAATTAAGCCATACATCATATAAGATGTTACCAATTATCTTAACTTGTTCATCGGGCTTAGCTGCTAACCTTATTATCTTACCTGTAAGATCAGAAATCTTGGGTGTTTCTAGAACATCCATCAGCCCTTTAATAAAAGCCAAACCATCGAAATCACTTCTTAGTAAATCATAGATACCAAAGTTACATGTCCAATTATCACCTTCTATAATAACTTTAGATACAAGAGCTGTTCCAGTACTTTCAATAGAAAAATCTACTATTCTTCCATTAAGTATACTATAACCCTCTTCTACCAATGTTTTTAAATTCATTTATTATTCCCCTTCTTCTTATTTGTATTATCAAATGTATATGTAAACGTATATTTATCATCATCTTTCTTCTTATCACTACAATTACATTTTGTATTATCACTACAAGTAGAAGAAGTTACAGTTGAAAGAGTATAACCCTCTGCACTTGAACCTGATGTTATATTATTACTATTACAATAAGTATAATACCAAGGTGTATATGGGTATCTATATGGAGTTGTATATGTATAAGTACAATTCTTCTTTCCATCATTATACCCATCATTATAAATTTCATCTAATAATCTTTTAAGTTCTAACTCTGTGAACTCAATCTTTCCATCTTTATTTTTTGTAAATACTTTAGTTTTCATCTTTATCCCTTTCAGATATATGTTTTAATATTTGACCATATCCTGCATGTATATCATTTATTTTATTGGCACCATGTAAAGAGCTTATAAAAAATCCTACAGATAACCCAAATATAAATACTAATTGATATTTCATTACTCACCCTTTTTCAATAAATACTCTCTTGATACATTCTTAAAGCTAAATGTTGGATCATCTGTTTTATAGTATACCCACCCCTCTCTTTTACAATTCATTATTCCTTCGCATACTTGTGAGTCATAATACCCATCGGCACTTAACTTAAACTCTTCAAGACTATCTGGTAATATATAATCATCTTCCATAATAGGAACAGACTCCATAAAGTATCTATCCCAAAAATACTTAGCTTTTCTTATATCAAACATACCTATTTCGCTATCAATCATATGAAACAGATATAAATGATTTTCTTTTAATTTATGAGGATTTTTTTGGATCTTAGGTCCACATATTTCCCCTTGCCAACATACATAATCAACAGTTTTGAACCATTCTAAATAGTCTTTAAGTTTATTTTCGATATCATATTTTATCGCCATTTCCCAATATGGATTGTCTTCACCAAAGAAATTTTCTGACTTCTCATCTATCATCCTTACATTTCTTGAACACACATAGAATTCATATTTCCCCCTACCTTTTCTTTCAAGAATATAAGTAGCACTTGACCCATCACATTTTTGTGTACGAATAAAAGGAGTTTTGTCTTCAAGAACCCAAGGCATATTTTCAACCCGCTCTTGATCTGTTTTATGAATATATTCAAACTTTGTAGGGAACTTTCTATCGGTATCTTTCTTCTTACCAAAAAAGAAAAACATAATTCTCTTTCCCCACATTCTACGCATCACCCAGCGAGCCCAAGGACGTTTAAATATATCTGGTCTACGTTGAGCCATAGACTGATATTTATCAATACCCTTCCCTTTTCTCCTATTATCCTCTTTTACAGAATATTTAATACCAAGAATATCTGTAACATCAATACCTATCTTATTAGGAATTTCTACATCAAAAGAATCAATCGGTAAAGCTAATCCTTGAGAAATAACTTTAAATTTACCAAGTTTCATTGTCTTTACTTTAAAATGTTTTCCCCTAAGAAATTCAGACCATTCTTTTTCAGGTACTTTAGAATCTATTTCAATATATACACAAGTATCTCCTTCTTTGAACTCACCTATCTTTGCAATGCAAGTCCAACCAAGAATTCCTACTAGCTCTATATTATCTGCACCTTCTATAGGTTTTATCCATTCAATTTTTTCAGTGTGAGCAAGAGCTCGTTTACCATTTATAATCATAAGTGCCTCCTAATTAAAGACATCCACCACAGCATCCATGTTTCACGTTTTCATTAAAAACTTCTTCAATCTCTTCTGCATACTTCTGATACTCTTCTGGAAGATCATCTTCATAAATAATCCACTCATCACGATTAACGAAAGATTCTGTCCAATCATCGTTAAAACTACACCCACCACCAGAAGACCAAAAAGAATTAAAATTTGATTTATTTTCAGAATCTGGTAATGAGTAATCTTTGCCAAAAGAAACTTCTTTATTATCAATTTTTAAAGTTAAGATACCACTACAAAGATTTGGATATTTACCAGTATAAGATATAAATTGCACATGACTATCTTCTAACATAATTAAAAATCCTCTTAATAAATACCTATGGCAGTTTTACATCCTGTTCTTCAATAAACAATAGTTCATTAGCGTATGGTAATAGTTCTTTAAATTTATCTATTAGATAGTGCCACTCTGAAAGTTTATGATTTTTTCTCTGATGTATAATATTAAAAGCTGTTTCATAATTCATAGTTATAGTTCTTTTCTGTAACCAACTTTCAGGTAACCATCTTATTAGTTCTTTCCAATATTTTTTATATTTAGTTTTATTATATTTTACACGAAGTTCTTCAAGAAATTGAATAATTGTAGGTTCATCATATGTATTCATACCTTGAGATTCAACAATATCTCTAACTGTCAACTGATATGAAAACATATTATCTCCACTATCATCTACACCAGTAAGATAGATTAAATTAGGTTCATAATCATCTGTTTCAAAACAATCTAATGTTATTGGTGTAGAAGCTAATTTATGCATTGTTGAAGTAGAATTCGATGCTGTACCTACTTTATAGGTATCAAATTCTTTCCAGAAATATAATGGGGCTTCAAGATCAAAACAAATAATAATCTGTCTTAAAAATTTACGATGTTCACTTCCAGATCTTATCAACCTCTGAGCTAATTTCATATCTTCAGGCCCAATACATATAAGTTCAGTAGTATAACTATCTACATTTAATTTACTATATCCTTCTAACCAATCATAATATTTTGACCATACTTCATAATATTTTTCTGTACCTTTTTCAAATACATTCTTCCCTGTTATTTCTCTTATTTTATTTTCATTTTCAACCCACTTATTTGATAGCTTAGATATCGGATTATCATAATCAAAATTTGCCAAACCAAAATAACTGTCACTTCTATCCCAGCTATTCATAGGATTACGCATGCCTCTAAAAGCACCCTTAAAATTAAATACTTCTAAATTTTCTAATTTCATTTATGATACATTCTCCAATTCATTAATATCAATTCCTTCATCCATACACACTTCTTCAAGTGTTGGTGTTGTGATTACTTCTATAAGTTTTCCTTCTTCATCAACTAACAATGTATTACCATCTACCCTTGCATTAAGTGCTTTTATACCCATTTGTGAATAGGCATCTTTGCGTCCTTGTGCATATGAACTATGCTTTATTCTATCAACAGCCTCTACAACAGATAAAGGTTCTTTACAAATATGCTCAAGTTCTTTTAGCTCTCTGGAATAGTATGAAATAGTCTCTTCATACAGCTCCATCATTTCTTTATCTATCTTCCTCAGATTGTTAAGTCTTTCTACTTCTGTTTCATAAGTTTTAATATTAAAAACCACAATTACGAATCTCTTGATATAATAAATGATCTTCCCTGCATAATAGTTAATGTTCATACCATACCTCCTAAATACTCACATTAATCTAAATATAAAAGGTATAAAGGGATTATATATAATCCCTTTATATTATGAAATAACTAAACGCTTATTTTCCATAAGCAGCTGTCTTTTATAGTTAGCTCTGTTAGAAAGATTTGATGGATCGTAATCCGTATATGGGCCATGCTTCTTATTTACTTCCCTTTTCCTTGCTTTTTCAGCTTCATTAAACATACTATTGACAGCTCTCTTTACAGAGTCATAAGAAACATTAAAATGCTCTGAGATGGAATAAATACTTTTACCAGCTTCGTACATCTGATTCATTCTTCTCTTCATAGATTTTGTAACTTTTCTGCGTCTGTCATAGTTAGTACCAGCGATCTTAACAGCCTTATCAACTACATAATCTGATGAATTAATAAGTTCCTTCTTTGTCATAATTTTTCTCCTCTCAACAATTAGTTTTATTAAGTACAAATTTATTATATATTACATTATGCATAATGTAAACATTATCTTAAAAAGAATAGTTAATTAGTATACATGATTCTCCATCTATATCCCAGGGTATATCCAATCTATCTAGAGTCTCATACAATATATTACATACATAACTTGAGCTATACATATCTACAGTATAAAATTTCATATACTTACTTCTTTCTTCTTCGGATAACTCTGCTATAAAATCTGCCCTTATAGGTTTACTCATTTCCCAATATAGATACTCTTGGGGATTATCAACTTCGTAATACAGTTTAACTTCTTCTTTTGGGCAATATCCAGAAACTATGCCCATATCTTTAGATTCTTGAATAAGATCTTTTTCTGTTATTTCATACACGTATGAAGGACCATCTTTACGATCATCATCAAGTGTAAAGACTAAATCTTTAAAATCACTGTTTATAAGATTTTCTCTTTTTACCATAGGAAACTTCTCTATAAAATAATCTATATCAATAAAACTCTGACTCTTCCAAAAAATTTGTGAAGGTTTTCCTTTATAATTATAAACTAGTGGAATATACTCGCCATTGTCAGATCTTTTAAATGCCGGATAGAATAATAACTCTCTCATACAAATCACCTCCTCTTCCCAGAGTACAATTCTGCAATTCTAGCTGGTATAACATATTTTCTATTACATTCATCACAACATCTATCATCTTCTGAATAGATATCCCAACCAATAGGGTATGGATTATTACCATGACCATTATATTCTTTTCCACAAATACAGCAGATGTGCATATTAGCTCTTTCTGTTAAGGTTGTCATATTAATCACCCCCTATAAATAATAATATCAACATAGCTACCATGATCAGTTCTCTTAAAACTACCATGTACTACTTCATACTCTTTATACTTTTCTTTATATTCTCTATAAGAAACATTAATAACCTTGTATACTCCAGGCATTCTATCATATTTTGCTAACTGAACAATACGCTTTAATTCGTTTATTTTATCTTCACTAAGATTGGACTTATTAACATTAGTTACTTTAACTCTGGTTATAATGATCTGGGGTTCGCCTTTATATTCACCTATTGACTTAATAGTACCACGAATTTCCATTTTATCACCTTCATTAATGAATTCAAAGTCAACATTTCCCCGTGAAGTTACAAAGTCAAATCCTAATACTTTTGTGGTGAACCAAGTAAACACATTATCGTCTTTATCCATAAATTTATAGATATGTCTAATGCCATCGTCGTAGTAATGCTTTGGTTCTGAACCGTATGTGATAGATTCAATCAATATCACTTCTGATTGAACTTTCATTCCACTCTTGAATTCCATGTCCTTACCTCCTTTTTAATAACTCCCCTTTCCTATAATTATAATAACATACCTATACCCATTTGTAAATAGTTAAATTAAAAAAATAAAAAAGTCTAAGCTTATTCGTGAATTAAAGAAGAAAATGCAATTTTTGTTGCATTTACTCTTTAAATAGATGGGTGTTGCATTTAGTCCTTAAATAATTGCAAATCTGATTATTTTTATCGCACACAAAAAGCCCGCTTCGGCGGGCTTTTGTGGTTTCAAACTTTCTTTACATATTCTTTGCTACTTCTTTGGCGTACCAATCAAGTCCCTTGTGCGCTAATGTATGGGAGGACTCGCAACCTTTGAGAAACTTGCTAACAAAAGACGGCGCAATCTTTTCTGCTTCGTCCACGGATACTTTTCCAAACGAATACTTAAATAAAGCCTTTGCAAATTTTTTCTCCATCGTATTTCTTTCCATGTCACTTTACCTCCTTTTCATAAATTGGCGTCAACGATTCGCAAATTGAATTGTTTCCAATATACAACTGCTTCATACTCGTTGACTTCATAAACATTTTGACGGCTTCTGAGAATAAATCTCCTACATATCATATATAAATAATGTAACTATATAATATTTATTATATTACATATCTATATGATTGTAAATGTTTAATAAAAAGGGGATGAAAAAATATTCACCCCCAATACGATATCATATTAATAATATCTACTAACTAATTAAGCAACAATGTTAGCTGAAATTAACAGATCCGCATTTAAGATCTTGCAGTCATACATCGTTGACCAGCCCTGACTCATTCCACCATCAGCAAATCCAAGAAGTTGAGTCGGAACAACAGGCATATACGGGGCATAAATACCAGCAGCAGCCTGCATAGCACCTTGGTTAACACCAAATATCATCTTACCAGGATCGATATTCGGAGTTACGAATACTTTAAGACCAGCTAATGTACCAGCAAAGTATGGACCATTAATGTCTGAAACTGTAGCAGCTTGGAATCCAGGTACAAACTGAATTACAGGCATAACATCAGAAGCAACTAACATAAAGTTAGGAACAAACTTCTTAGTTCTGTCATATAATGCCATCTTGTACTCTTCTAACTTAGCAGCAAACGCAGCGTAGTGGTCTGCAAGGTTAACACCTACAGGAAGAGTTTTACTAAAGTCTTCGATACCAGCAACTGGGCTAGCAGCATCGATTAACATATTGCAAATCTCAGTATCAATCTCATAAGATAACTGACCAACAGCCTGTTCAGCAAGACCGTCAGCTAAATCAAAACCATAATCAGTCTTAGCTTGGAAAGCAGCCATCTGACTATAGAATACAGCGATTCTTCTAGCTCTAGCTTCAAGACCAATATTCTTTAATTCAGCTTTTAATGTTGGAAGAGTTTCCTGAGGAATAACTACATTATCATAGACATAAGCAATCTTCTTAACATCGCTAGCACTCTTACCTGTCTTGAAAGAAGTCTGTGTAACAACACCAGTATCAGCATTAACTGTAGCTGGATGTTCACCATCAGCATCATCAACTTGAACGCCATTAGCATCTAACAGACGAACAGCTTTAGCACCTTGCTTAAAAGCAACTGCAGTAGTTTCAGAAGTGAAACTTTCAACTGGCTCTACAACTGCCTGACCAGTGTAGTTAACATCTACATCACCTAACGACCATACACCATTAGTGAAATCGCCTTCTTTTGACTCACCCTTGGTTGTTCCTTTGACATATTCAATATAGGCTACATTACCATACATTGAGCTCATCGGTGAAACGTGAACTAAATCAAAAGCGATTAAGTTAGGAAGACCAACATTAGTTAACGCAATACAAAATCTCTTATAATCTCCCATTGCACTTCTCTGAGTACCCATTGAAGAATCAAAAGCCTCATTGAGGAACTTATTAACATTATCAAGACACTTAGCAACAGTGATCTTTCTCATGCTGTCCATCGGCTCGCCTTGATGTCTTTTCTTATATACAGCTTCTGCTAACTGTATCTTCTTTGAATATTTTTCTAATAATCTATTAGCCATTATATTTAACTTCCTTTATTTATATTATTAAATTGTCAATCATGTGTAATTTTATAAAAATGCCTCCGCTATCTTTAAGTCATATTCTGTGATTTCATCATCTGGGTTTGCCTCTACCAAACCGTTACTTACATTTTTTGCGGTAACTTTTAATCCTTCGTTTAAACCATATTGGCTAAACGGTAAATTACTCATATTGAACTTATACTCTTGTAAATCTTCACATATTGTATCTATATCATTGAAAGAATAGTTTTTAGGTAACCTATTTACGATTTCATCGGATTTTACACCAAGTCTAACCGCCTGTGATTCTATATATCTTTTTACAGAATTTTTTGCTACTCTTTGATATTTTTCTATGATCTGATTTTGTTGTTCTACTTTTTTAGCGTATTGATTTTTTAATTGTTCTAAATCTTTCTGACCAGTTTCATATTGTTCTTTTAATTGTTCTATGTCATCTTGTTTAGAATTTAATTTATCTTTATACTTGCCTAATTGCTCGTCTAAAGATTTTATTAACGAATCTTTCTTGCTTAACGATTCTTTTAAAGAAGAAATATCTTTTTTAAGACCTTTATTCTCATAATCTTTAGCAGATATAGATTCATTAAGAGTTGAGATTTTACCATCTGCTTGAGAATTAGCATCTTTCATCTTCCTCTCAGCGTTAGATAATTTCTCAGTTAAAACTTTTATCTCTTTAGTTTTCTTAGATAACTTAGATACTTTTTGTTTATAAGTATCAATCTCTTCTTTTAATTCCATTTCCTTCGCATAGCCAACTGAAAGTTTTTCTTGAAGAGTCTTTACCTTTTCTTCTAAAGATTTATTTTGTTTTAATATATTTTGAAGCTGTTCTACCATTGCCACGTCATTGTCGTCTGCAAGTTCTACAGTTTCTTCATTTCCAGCATTGATAATATCTAAATTATCAGTACCAAATTTATCAAATAACTCATCACGAGTGTATTTATCTTCAGTTAATTCCTCACTATTGTCAATATCATATGCTTGTGATGGTGTTGCATATAATTCATTACCATTATCTATTCTATAAAGGCAATCATCACCATAAGTATCAATCCAATCTTGTGCCTCACTAACAGAATTAAAATTTATTTCCTCTCCATTAGTATCTTCACAATGAACTACGGCATCCATAAAAGATCCATCACCAAGTTTAATGCCATTAGGAATAATAACTACAGCTGAATTTATATCAGATGATTCACCATTATAAGACATTGTGTATTTAAATTCTTTAGCAGTTAATGGTATCTTCTTTTTAGGAGTTATAGCACCTTCATTAAATTTATTTGAACTCTTATTTATCCTTGATGATAGTTCTGACATTAAACCATCTACATAATCATCAAATTCAGGAGAAACATCAATTTCTTCTGTATCATCATTAGATATATACATAGTATCTAAATAATCATATTTCTCTTTATCTGTCATAAATGGGTTTTTGAATATTTTCTTTGCCTGTTTTATGCCAGATCTTGTTATCTCATCTAGATCTCTGGAACCAGCCAGTATTCTATCGTTTCCATTAGGGTGTGCATGAACACCATAAATATAGGAATACATACCCATTTTAGCCTCAGTTAATGATTCATCTACATTTTCATGAGCTTTAACATAATCTAATACTTTTTTATAATCGGCTTCTTCCATAAAGAAATCTTCTTCAGAATATTCGTCATCTTCATTAGCTTCATTATACATGGTAACTGCACCATGTACTGCATCTTCTATAGATGAACCTCTTTTAATTTCGGCTAATGCTGCTTCAGCTGCACTTTGTTCAGTGCCATTTAAATCTTCCCAATATGGAGCAAAGAAATCTGTATCATCCTCTTCGTTATCTTCATCCTCAGTTAAAGATTTAGTTAAAGATTCATTAAAGAATATAGTACAGCCTGGGTCTGAATGGTGTTCATATATATCATAATCTTTTCCAGAGGCTTTTAAATCATCTATGAAGTCTCTAATAACACCACTTTCTTTTTCCATATCTTTAAATTGTTTAAAATTATGATTATACTCTACGTCTAATCTATGGAAATCAGTATCCCAAGAAGCTCTCTTTGGTTCATCATCTTCTCTAGTATCCATAGATTCATAAAGCTCTTTTGGAATTCCTCTTTTTTCAAGCTCTTTTTCTATAATCTCTACTTCTTTATCATAACCATTTTGTAAGCATATATGTCTATACTTAACAAGTTTTCTATCACCACAAGCTTTTATATTTTCACGACGTTTACCATCATGCCATAAATCCATCTTTTCTTCTGGAGTTAATGCTTCTTCAAGTAAATCTTTATCCTCTTCATCTTGTGCTACCACTTGATTCATATTATTAGATACTTCTTCTTTATTGTCTTCAGAATCATCTTCAGATTTATTTTGAAGAATCTCACTTGGCTTTGTATTAACTTTTGTTTCTTCTCTACCAACTTGTTCTTCTACTAAAGGAATATTTGAGTAATTATCATTACTTATTTTAAGATGTCTTATATTCAAAGCATCATGATAACCAGTAGAAGATAAATACTCTTTAGCTTTTTGTAGAGCATCAGATTCAGAAGAAGCACGTACTTTAATATGACCTAATAGATTATGATCTGATTCATCTGTCATATCATTATATTCATCATATAAAAATTCTATTACAAATTCTTTAGACCCATTAGAAGCTTCTGTTAAATATCTATCTATGTACTCTCTGGCATTTTTAATAGAATTTAATACGGTTTCATTATCAATCGTACCTACAATATACTTTTTAGTTTCTGGATCAAAATAGATATCCTCACCATTATAAGTTTCTACAAATTGATAGTTATCACTTAGATCTAATTCATCAATAGCCTCTTCCATTATTTTTCTATCTTTATCAGAAGCACTATTTAAAGCTTCACTTAATATAGATCTAATATTTGTATTGGTAGAAGTCTTTGAATTTAAACTTTCTGTAAATTGTAATCTTGCATCCTCACATGCTGGAATTAATACAAGGTCAAAAGCATTTAATGTATATGTATCAGGATCTACAGATTCTTCTCCTGAGAAATCTTGTATAAGATCTCCTTCTCCTCTTGAACTGATCCCAAACTTAAAACCATATTTTCCTAATTGATATGCAATCTGTCCACATGGTGTATCTAATATATCAACAGATGCAACTAAGTGTCCGTTTGAATCTTTCTTAGGAGGCTCTGGCATCATAATAGCAATTTTAGTTGGATCAGTTTCTGATCTATCTGCAGGATGCTGTAATTCACCTGGTAAACCACCATTAGAAAACATTTCTTTAACTAATGGTGAATCAAATGCCTTTTCCCATAATTTATCTGAATACTTACGTCCATTTCTAGTGCCCTTTGTAAAACTAGCTATTGGTCCTGATAATCTAGCTAATATACCTCTAGCTTGTTTTTCTTCTGGACTTAATTCTTGAAATTGTAAATCTTCATGTTTTAATGATTCTAACATTATAATTTATAGTCCTTATACAGTAATATAAATACTGCTAATTCTATGTAAACTCTCTGTTATACTATATTACTTTTAGTCCTTATAAAAACGTCTATCACGATACATTTTCTTTAGCTGCTTTCTTCTGCCTATCTTAGCGGCTTTTCGTCTTTTTTCACCCTTGCTAACGTAGTACATTCTATCTTGTACTTCTTTCATAATACCTTCGTTAGCAACTTTTTTTCTAAATAATTTTATTGCAGCTTCTACATTATCAGCACAAGCATCTCTATATTCAGCCTGTGATTGATAGTCATTTTTATTAATCTTCTTAACGTAAACTTGTGCCAAGTTTAATCACTTCCTCTCTTAGTTATATTTTGTAATTATATACTAATTTAGCAATAAATTCAAGTATTTTTATCGTGTAAAATTTGAATTTATTACTTCAATTTATTATTTACTTATCTCTTCCATAAACTTTAAATCTGCTTTGAATAACTCTAATAACTTTTGACACTGTATTATATCGCCTGTCTTATAATAATGTAATAAGCACTTAGAAATTTCATCAAATCTTGCTTGTTTTAAGAATGAAATATCATCTAATAATTTATAGTATAATAATACCTGTTGCTGTAAAGCACCTAAACAACAAATAAGTTCTTTAGGTTCTAAAGACGTTTCATTAACTATATTTTTATATAACTTAGAATGTCCTTGATTATAACTCTTTCTTAACTTCTCATAAAAACTTCTAAGGTTCAACTCTTTGTTATCATTTATGTACCTTATAATATCAATAGTAGGTTGAGAAGATATTACTAATTTCTTAATATAGTTATCTATTTCTTCTGTTTTATCTGGTAAATTTTCTTTTAACTCAACTAGCAGTATCAAACAATCATTTTTAGTTATCATTCTATATTCTCCTTGGCATAGCCAAATTTTATCTAGTCATACTCTTCTATTTTTAAAAAGCAATTAGGTTTAATTACCCCATGATACTCAAATGTACTATCATCATCTAATACATTTTCGTCTTCAATTAATTTTGAATCATCTAGCCTACTTGTATCTATATATATTATATAGATACCAGAATCATATATTTCATCATCTACTTCAGCCGCTTCACAGTAAGAAGCGGCCACATCTAAATCATTTGCTAGATATACACAATTATCTTTTGAATCAGAATAATTTTGTGTATTATTTGGCATCAACCCATTAGTAGTTATATTATCTAAGTAATAACCAAAAGTAGCATGATATAAAACATCTGATTCTATACTTTCTCTAATATATAATCTATAATCAATCATTATTCAGACATCCTTGGCATAGCCAATAATTTATTTACATTTTATAACTCTGTGAAATCACCAGCACTTAAGTCAGCTGGGGATGGTAAACTGTCACCTGAAGAAGTATCCATATCAGTTTCACCACCAACATCATTATCAATATCACCAAAATCTGATTCATCTCCAAAATCAAAGTCTGAATCCATTCCGGCTCCACCAGAACCACCACCTATGTCACCAAATAAGTCATCATCCCCAAATTCATCATCACCTGCATCAGGAGTTTGTTCTTCATTAGCACTCTCTAGGCTTTCAATAGTTTCTTGTATAAGACTTATAACTTCTTGGTTAGATATAACTTTTGATAATAAAGCTTTTAGTATTTTTAACTTAATGATAGGATCTTCTATATCACCTACCATTCTCATTAAATCATCTGTTATCTGAATTTCAGAAGATAAACTATCTCTCTTATCTAACTCTTCTTGTGTAACTGGCTCTTGCATCTGTAATGTAAACTTATTTACATAAGAGTCTAAACCTCTGTCTATTAGAAGAATATTAACTACGTCAGTTAACATTTGTCGTATAGTAGCTTGAACTCTTTTTACAGTTTTAGCATACCTGGAAGATACTATAGATAATGAAGTACCACCGTTAAATCCTGTAGCATCATCAGTATCTCCTAAATACTGCTTTGGAATTTTCATACTTCCATAGAACTTATTCTTAAAATAATCTATATCAGCAATATCTTTAACATTTACATCACCACCAATTTGTTGAGTATTTATAGCACCAATACCACCTCTGGTAGGAACATAAATATTATTTTCCATAGAGCCTGGATTTGTATATTCAGATATCTTATCCCCATCGCTTAATGAGGTTTTTTGCTCTACTAATGTTTTAACTCTTTGCAGATAAGGTTGAACTCTTTCTTTAGGCATATCTGCAACTTCCACTTCTATAACTCTTAATATAGAAGACTTGGTTAATCTATTTAATAATAAAGCATTTTCAAGAAGCATCATCTGACGCCATATCTTATAAGAGCTAAATAATAAAGATTGTCCTCTGTTTACAGTATAGGTATTTGAATCACTATCTTTAGATAAATCTTCACCATTAAATATCTGTACTTGTTCAGGTATTCTCGGTGTATCATCAGTTAAAGCTGCATGCACATAACTTACTGCATTATATACTTCTACATCTCTCTTACGCATTTTATATAAATAGTAAGAAGAAATAATAGGATTATCTTGCTGATGAAGAACAGGTAACGTATTTGTTTTTATGTAAGCATAACTCTTGCCGAATTTAGTTAATTCAAACATCTCTCCTGGGTTGTAAACCATTTCAACAAAATTAACTAATCTATCATCTTTTCTATATGCTTTTACAATTACATTCTCATCAAGATTCTGTTTTTCTGACGGTACTTCACTTATATTATTAAACTTTTCATTTAACACACTCTTATCTTCGTCTTTTAATAAATCATCATCAAAATCAGATTGTCTGAATAGCTTTAAATATAAATCCCCATACTTACATAATGAGTATACCCATCTATATATATTCTTTTCTACATTCAAACTATTTAATAAGAAAGTAACATATTTAGCAATATTAGCATCATCAGATTCAACCCAAACTGTTTGACCTTGTTCGTTTTGTTCTGTAGCGTCTTCTGCATATATTTCTAATATAGCAGATACGGTGGAATCTTGAGCCATGGTATCTAAGACTTGATATAAAGTTTCTCTACTATTTGATAGTTGTGAAAAACTATTTATAGTTGTTATATCAATACTAGAAGAATCCCCTAAATTTGCTATATCCTTAAAAAAGTCATTATCTGTATCCACACCTATATTAGTTTCTGGTACTGGCATGGGATTTATTTTTTGACCTATCTTATCATTTTCTTTATTAAAAATGTTGTTATCTACTTCTGCCATTTTATCACCAACTTAGTATCATTCCACTTCTTTATATTATTAAACAATCACCATACAGCATATAATCTGTTGTAGAAGCCCCTAAACCAAAATCTGTATAATTATTATCTTTTCTTTTTAGGCTTTCACCAAAAGCGTTTGCTGCTCTTTTTAATTCATCTTCAAAATCTATCATAAGCTGCTTGCCTTCATCTTTTATCGTATTTTGTTCAGAAACGTCTACTATGGTATCTAATGTTTCTCCAAATTCAAAATCAAATTCTTCTCCATGCTGTGAAGCGTTCCATATTGCACCACAAAGAGCATCAGCAGAGTCCTTTGAGTTTATACCACTTGGAGTATGATCTATCTTACCATTTGAATTATTTCTTTCTAATCCTAATAATTCTTCTGTTAGTAGAGTATTTTCAAATAAAGTTAATCTCTCTTCATAGATAGTATTTTTTAAATATTGGTAAGGTTGACAAATATTGTCTTTAGTTTTATCAACGGATATCGTCTCAACTTCAAATCCTTTACCTGCAAGTTGTTGTTTCATATCTGCAGATTGGAAAGAGTCGAATGATACTCCTCGTATATTAAAACCATTATCCTTTAACCAATAAATAAATTGTCTATTTTTTTCAAAACTTATCTGATAACCTTTTGGAGCTTTTATAGATACTACAAATGCTGGTTGAAAAAATAGTTCTTTAGAAGGAGGCTGTCCTTCAACTGGAGGCTTCTTTCCTTTTATCCAAACACCTGCAATACCTGTCTTATCTCCAGATATAGACATATCTAAATGTATGTATAAAGGATATTGTAATAAAGTTTTATCTATACTATCTAAATCAAAATGATCGTAATACTGCGTATTATCTTCTGGATTATTACCAATCTCTAATATATCATTTGAGAATGGATTCTTTAATGTATTATTTTTTATTGCTGCTATTCTTGGACCTGATAAATACCTACTGCTACTTGTTGTTGATATACCAGCAATATCGGTTAATGCAATATCAATATCATCTATAAAGTTTTCATAATACCCAATTGGTACATCTAATATTTTGTAACCCCTATCACGATATATTTGTATATCTTTCTCAGTAGCAGTTAGTGGTACTACTTCTGATGCTAAGAATTTATTCCCTATTGCAACCTTAAAAGTAACAGAACTTTTTTTATCTTCTCTTATAACCCACTGTGGTTCATCTACAACATACGTTGTTTTACTTTCATTTTTCTTCTTATTCTCAATGAAAGTTTCCATATAAGATTGTTCTGTTCTTTTTGAAGAAGCAAGAATTAATAGAGTAGGATTTTTATCACCTTTCATAAATCTGGACTGCATACGAGCATTTGCAGTATTAACTAATGCTTTTGCTTTTTCCTTTTGTTTCTCAACATCTTGATTAGGTTGAAATGAAACTTCATCAAAAAACGCACTAAATACTGCACGACCAATTATATGTCTACTTAATGAACCAGCAATAAGTTCTATATTCTTACTTGGACTCCACTCAATATTTATATCCCCTCTTACAGACCCTTTTGATAAAAACCATTCAGATGACTGTAATAGTTGTTGCATTTTATCCCACGCTACACCTTTACTTGCATCCAATGTTATATTCATAACTGCAAAAGTAATTTTGTCTATAGGTTGTAGACCATAATATACATAAGGATCTTTTAGGCATAACATTCTGTATAATTCATAGAGCATGCATAAAACAGCTACAAAAGATTTACCAATACCAATTGATCCAGTAAGAGCTAATGTATTATACTGTGCAGGAAGTAAAGGATCTGGAAATATAATCTTTAGCATATCTTCCCAATAAGTATAAACTGTAAACTTTCCTTCATCATTTATTAAGCCTTTACCGAGATATTTTTTATCTCTTAAAAAAGTTTCAATATCTACTGGTATTTCTTCGTAATCTTCTAATAATAATTTATTATATTCTTCTGAAGCGCCTGAGTCATATATCTGGTCTAATATTTTAAGAACTTCTTCTTTTTCTTCTCTACTTAAATTTTCTAATTCTTTAAGGTTATCTATCATTCTAGTCTATCTATATCTTCCAACCATCTTTTGTGTATACGTATGCCATTGCCATCTTCCAACCATCTTTTGTGTAGACATAAGGCATTGCTAATTTCCAACCATCTTGTGTGTATACATAGGTTGTAGTATAATACTCATAATAAGCATATAAAGTTAATTTATGATCTTTAAAATAAGAATAATCAAATTTATCTATAATTCCAGATACAGGGTAAATAGTAAAAGACTTATTAGTGTCGTTGCTTGATGCAGATGTATGTTTTCCACTAGATGAGCTTTTACCTGGATCTTCTATGTCTAAAGGAGTTGTAGACCATCCAACTAAATTATATCCAGGCCAAGCAGTTGTAGGAGTGAACTTTTGTTCACCATTTGAATTTGTTAATGCTTTTGACATATTAAACTTAGAATCAGTATAATATGCTTCATCACCTGTAAATATTCGTTTATCTCCATTAGGATTATTAAATATAAATTCTATTCTATTGGCATCTGCTTCTCTATATGGAGAAAAACTTACATGGTTACTTGAGCCTTTAACCCATTCTGAACAATCACTATTAGCTTTATATTTAACTTTTTTATCTGGCAACAGTAACCAATGCTTAAAAGAATACCCATCTACTTTATACTTACCTTTTAAATGAGTATCTCCATTAGGCATTGATGTAGGTGTACCATAAGTATGTTTTATCTTATAAGATGGATTTGGAGATTTACTTCCTTTATCCCAGAAATAATAATAAATAGTCTTAGGACGCCATACAGCATAATAAGTTATACTTTTTTCAACACTATCTATTTTATGACCTGTAGAAGTGTCTACCTTAGCCGCTTTTATATTTTTTAAAGTATTACTATACTTTTTTGTCGTCCAACCTTTAAAATCATAATAACTAGACGTTGGAGATAACTTAGGTATAGTAAAAGAATTTTCATCATAAACAGAATATTCTTTTTCATACTTATTAACAACACCTACAAATTTTATAGTGTGCTTTACATTTTTAGGAATAGATAAAGTACCTACTTTGGTTTTATCAACAACACCAGTACTTCTTGGTTCGTAAGCATCAGTATGCTTAACCCATACTCTTTTGTTTTTGTACCAAAAATCTATCTTATCTGTATCGTTTTCTACTGTCATCGTAAATGAATCAGACACAGTAGCTTTATCATTAGTACCTCTAGCCTGATATGTTTCTGAAGATCTTTTGTTGTCTTTAGGAGAATAAATGCTGGCTTTATTATGACGTGTATTATAATGATACATATCAGTACCATTAGACCGTACCTTTAATTCCCATTTAATCTTAACTTTATTACCTTTACGGGAAACAAAGGTTATTTCTAAATCTTGTCTTTGTCCTGGTCTATATCCAGCATCATCCCAATGTTTTTTAATGCTTGACATTATTATAGAATCCTAAACCATACTCTGCCATAATCTGGCTGATTATCAACTTTTACCGGTGTTGAGTATAAATATCCAGGTGTACCATTTAATTTTGGATCGGCAGTAGGTATACTTTTACCAAAATAAAATCCTAAATTTCTTCTAGCTTGGTATTGTTCTGTAGCACTAGTACCACCATGAGTAACTGGAATATACCAATTATCAGGTGTTCTATATAGTCTACCTTTTTTACACCCTATTCTATCTGGGTCAGTGTCATCATTGGCTTCCCCAGTTCCACCTAACATTATAATATTAGAAACCTCAGGATATTTATTATCTATAACAGACAACCCTGTAACATGTGGTCTATTTATAGAAACCATGTTTTCTATCGAATCACCTTGATTACTGCTAATAGTGCTATTCGTTATATTAAGATTTCCAATATCACCAACTTTAGGACCACCGGATCTATGAACAAACTTACCACTGAGTTCATTTAATAAATTATAATAAGTTCTTGCAGATAGGAATGAGTTATAGCTTTGCTTATCTCTCCTGAATATAATATTATTACTATAGTATCCACCTAGACTATTTACAGATCTATAGCAAATAGGTATAAAAAATCTTCTTGCTTGCATACCATTATAAACTAAAGACCTCTGAACCCATACAGTATTACCATAATATTCAAAGGAACTAACAAGAATATTCCCAGCTGTACTATCGGCTCTGTTAGGAAAACTAGCATTAGTAACTTTTATAGCTTCATCTTTTATTACATAATAATATATCTTACCTGAAACTACTTGTTCATCTTCAGTTAATTGGAATTCAGAACCAGTATATTCATAATAACCATTCTCAACAGGATTACCAGCAGGATTATCTACTATTATATAAATATCAGCTTGTGATATAGAATCACAACTTACTGTGCATAACCACACTCTACCTGCATCTGATGCAATTGAAGAATTATCACCAGGAACTATTACATCTATTCCGTACAGATATTCTTTATCTCCAGACTCATACGGCCAGTAACCACTGCTTTCTTCAAAATCTGGCGTAGGTACATCATATCCTATATTTATTCCAGCACCTATAAAAGTTATTTCTTTATCTCTTAAATCTGGGTGCCATATCCAATAATTATTATAAGTATAATAAGTTTTTCCTTCTACAACAGACATATCTTGTGAAGGGAAATATCCAATTCCATCTGTAAATTCATAATAATTACTTGTTTTTGGATTTCCAGTTGGGGATCCTACTTCTGAGTATTCTATTTGTGTTGGATTATCAAAAGCACCAACACTCCAATCATCAGTTATCACTCCAGCAAAATCTTCAGATATATAAGATAATATCTCAGATAGTTTATTCGCTTTTAGTGCTTGATTTTTTGTATTATATACATGAAATGACATTCATATTCCTTAATCATTTACTATATCTTCATATAAAGCTGTTAGTTTTATATCTTCACAACCATCTAAAATGACAACCTTTAAGTCGTCATAATTTTCAGAAGTTATTATTTTATATTCACTATTATATTCAAACTGCCAGCCTGAAAAAACCTTATCTTGTACAATATAAGGCATTGGAAATCTTATTGTGTTATTAGTTGGTGAATAAGTCTCATCAGAAATCAGCTTATCATCAATATAGAATCTTAACCTAAAAACAATAGGTACTATCATTTCCACAACGACTGACCTATTATGAACTTTTTTTAAATAATTCTTATTTCTTCTATCCCAAGAAATAGGATATTCATAAGAATATAATTCATTCTCATATGACATTATTCATAATCACCATCTAAATATTGCTCACCCATTTCATCCATTAATTTATCTATAATATTTCTTGCTTCTTTTAATGAATTCATGGCTTCGTCATACTCTTCTCCATGAGTTATATGATTATATGCTTCTTTTAGTTTAAACAAAGCTTGCTTAGAATAAGATCTAAAAGACTCTATTGAATAGTCATCATCAAAGTCTTCAGATAATAATTTTTCACCTTCTTCTCTTGATAGATGCTTTCTATTAACTAAATCATCTATATAATCTTTAGGGGTCCAATCTTTTGGCATCTTCCCCTCTTTAAATTTTCTAATTTGTTCTTTTGCTATATCAAATTTGATATTTTCATTATCCTCTAGTAGATGGTCTTTTTTTTTAGATTCAGTATCTTCATCAAATAATGCTTCACTAAGATGCATAGCTTTTAATGCCTTTGAAGTAACTTTTTTACCAGTTTCACCTTCTTTAGGAATAGTTTCTTTAGCCAATTTTTCATTTTCTTTTAATGCATCTTCAGCTTCTTTCTCATCTCTATCGTGATCTTTATTGGCCTTAAAGAAAGTATCATCCATCTTTGATTCTACTTCATCAGATACGTTTGTAAAATTCTCATCTAATTTCATTTCTTCTTCTACCTTTACTTCATTACCATCTAACTCATCAATAGCTTCTTGCTTACCATCTTCTATAGAGCTAGCAGTAGGAGAAACTAATTCAACCAATTGTTGTAATTTCCCTACGTTTCTATTTTCGTCTTCAAGTATGCTTTCTATAACAGGAACAAGGTCTTCATAGCCTTCTTCATTTAAATTAACTATTATACTATTAAAATCTCTTATGTTATCCCATTTTTTATTTATAGAGTCTATAATAATATCAGATATACCTGTTACTGTATTTATATCTGCATTTTCTCTTAACTTTAACTTCATTTATAATTCCTTTAAGTTATAAATTCTTATAGTATGATCAGCGTCGTAAGAATCATCTTCACTATCATCAGTTATATGTTCTGAAATTTTATAATCAATACCTCTATTATCTAACCACTCACTGGCATAGTAGTTAAATCTTAAATGATCATGTTTCCAATCACCACTTATACTAAATGTAATAGTATTATCAAATTGAGCATCATACCAAAAATCTCTTACCCAAACTTTGTCTTCTATATAATTATCTAGCTCGTATGCTATTTCTTTAAGTTTATTGAATGATTCTTCATCTATATCTTCTGTAAATGATTCTTTAACATTATCTTTTGCAATCATGCCTGTCATATAAGTATTTACTTCTTCGGCAGTTTTAGCTTTTCTAACAAATCTAGCTAAATCGTTTTTTTGTTGAGCAGATAATGTTGTTTTAACAGACTCATACAACATTTCAAGTTCAAATGATCTTGAATTATCTCTAAATTCTTTTCTATCCCAGTCTTTAAAACATTCTCTAAGGTTTTTCATTTATTCTCCGCCTCCTGCAGCTTCTCCTCCAATGTCTCCTGCAGGAGCTGCATTTTTATTAAATGTATCTATTCCAGCACCTTTATCTGGCATAATTGGATTTATACCAGTAATAGGCAACTCTTGTTTCTTTTTCTTCTTTTTCTTATTCTGATAATACTCTACAATCTCTTCTTTGTATTTATCTTTAAACATCTGTATATCTGCATTCCTGTCTTTTGAATTACCTGAGTAAGCATAATCAACTTCATTATCATCTAGATCTTTAACTTGCGTTATATAATTTCTAGAATATTTATCATACCAGGAATCTATATATAGCTTATCATTTAATTCAATTATTTTTTCTATTAATATCATTCAATTCCCTCTTCAAGTAATTCATTTATATACTTACCAACCTCTTTATATCTTACCTGTGCAATTTGCGACTTATGCATTGATGTATTACTTTCAATATCAGATTCTCTATTGAATAAACTTTTTTCTACAGAACAAAGATATAGATGTTTTTTCATATCAATACGACTTAGAGCTTTTTCATTTTTAATAACTATTTGATATCCTAAATGTGATGCTGAAATAGCATATAAACATTGTAAATCTGTAATCTCTCCATTTAGGAATGAATCAATTACTTCAAACAAATTATTGTCTGCTATTGGTGCATATACATAATCACAGTTATCTATTTTCTCTTTTAAAGATTGTAATCTTGGATTATCTAAATAGTCATCTAACTTATTTCTACATAGTGCAACTGCTAACATCCAATCAACATCTACATTAAATCTTGCTTCAATAAGATCACTTTTGTCTAATGTAAATATATATAAAGAAGAGTTAACATCATTTGCAACCCACATACCGGCTTGTGATATATCTTCACCTAAATAAAAACCATCACCAAAGTCATTGCTACTTCCTGGAGCTTTCTTTAATATAATATCTCCAACTATTGCTGTATGTGCTCCATGACTATGTACTGTTATATCACCAGTCTCATATTCATCCTGACATTCCAGCCACGATATTTCATTTAGATATAGATTATGATTATAAGCAAAGTTGTAAATATTTTCTAACTGAATTTTATCTGGTTCCAATCTACCCGCTTTTATATCTGTAAATTCTTCCTCAGTTAAGTCTATCTGTCTATATAGTTTTTCATAATCTTCATCTGTTTCTATAAATACATCTTCTATTATCTGAAGATCTTTCGAGATGTCTGTGTAAGTATTATCCAAAGTAATTCCTAAAATTTGTATCTTTACTATATATTATATTAATATGTATTATTATATTGTATTATTATCCTTAACAATTTTGTTAATAGGGTATTAACATTTTTGTATATACCCTATTAACATTTTTGTATATAGGGTCAAAAAACTATAGTCCCCAATACCTATGCTGTTCGTCAGAATCTAGTGTATCTAAATCATCTTGAACTTTTTCCGCAGCTACTTTTTCATAATCTTGATAAACAAGTTCTTGTATATATTCATTTAGATCTTTTATATCTTCAATATCATCATGTTCATCAAATTCATTTATAAGTATATCATATGCTAAATCTATATCTGCACCGTTCTCCTTTGAAAAACTTTCAGGATCTATTTGTTTAGCATAATCTAATACATCTTCCGCAGATAAATAAGTATCTATATAATGACGTATTTCACTATCAGGTACTTCTACTTCTTCATAGTATGTATTTGAATCACCTTCTTCACCTTTTAGATCTGGCAATTCAACCTTAATGTCCATATATTTTTCTGTAAGCATTATCAAATCTCTCTTACTTGTTGAAATCAATTTATAAATAATTTAGCAATCTTTTACTCATTTATAAAGACTCTTATTGTTTGTTTAACAAATAAAAATGGGATTAATAACTAATCCCATAAATCATCTATGTATTTTTCTAACTCTTTTAGTAATTTATGTCGTGAATTATACTTAGTTATTTCAAATGATTGTTCATCCTCCATCCATTCCTCATGTGCTTTTTTACATTCCTCAGAGTCTTTACCATATTTAGAAAAGGTGTCTAAATATTTATCGAAAGATTTTTCAGTAACCTCATCTTCATATCGGTTTGATAATTCACTTAATTTTATCATATACTCTAATTTAGTTTGCCATTCTTCGTAAGTACACCACCCAGGATAGCTATTACCTGCGTCTTTAAGATATTTTAAACCATTTTCTATAACTGCATATAAAAAGTCATTAAAATCCCATGCATCATACCTAGATACGCCATATCTTATTCTTTGGTAGCAATTTATTATACGAGATTTTATATATGATAAATTTTTCAATATATGCCTTTTTGTAAAAGGCAAATTAAACAAATTACTATTATTGCATAAATTTAGCTCATTACTTTTCATTAATACCCTTTTTAAATCCAATTAATCTGTTAAGATACCATTGACCTTTTTCTAGATCCTCAAGTCCATTCTTTTTTCTATATCTAGATATATACTTAATAATATTACCTACCAAGTATCCTTCAAACTGATCAGTTGTTAACTTATCCTCTATATAATCTATAACTTCTACATTTCCAAGATAATGACTTGGATGATTTACATTATCAATTTCTTTTTTAGTTGACATTCTTTACCTCTTTCTTAGCTAATTTAATGTACTCTTCCCATAAACCTTTACTATGTATAAATTGTTTTGGTGTAAGCCTAGATTGTTTCTGTTCTTCTTTTAGATTTTTAGAAGTTAAAAACAATGAAGATACAGCTTTTCCAAAATGCATCTTCTGTAGTTTAGACAAATTTTTTGTTATAGTTACTAATTTATCATTATCTTCTTTTGGAATATCATAAGATACCTTAGGAAGATTTTTATTAGAATTCCATTTTATAGAAGCTCCACTTGTTTTAGGTCTTACTATAGTAGCTATTTTCTTTATATCATCAGCATTAAAATATATAAGACCATCTTCTCCACAGTCTTCATATTCAAGATAGATCTTCTTATACTTATCTTTTAATTCTTTATAGACATTCTTAGCAGTTGAATTTTTTCCATAAAAACATATAACAAGTATATCTTTTTCATAGGTATGTTTTATAACACTCTTGCCTCTATAACAAGGTATATATAAGTCTTCATAAGAAGGGTCTATGTCCCCGTTATCAGTTCTTGGGAAATCATTCGTATTAAGATCAAGATAACCCAAAACTCTATATATTCCTGTATACTTTTCTAAGTACCTAAACATTTATTACCACACCTCCTTAAAACAAGATAAATGGCAACATTGCAATACTAAATCCTAATAATCCACATACAATGAAACGTACAATATCCGCAGGAGATTCTGGAATAGAAAAACCACTAGAAGTAGGATAAGTATAATAGTTTCTTGTCCTATCCCGATTAGCTGCTTTTGCAGAATTAATTACAGCCATCTCCGACATGACTTTGTATTTTTCTGCTAATGCTTCATCACCTCCTAACCGAGCTTGCATTTCATTAAACTTATATTTTTCAGCTTGATCGAGATAGGACTGAGTGTTCATAATTATTCCTCCTTAATTAATTTACGTAAATACTCTGATCTACTTTCATCATCCATATAAGCAATCTTACAACATTCATTAATAACACATATAGCTTGTTGCTGATCTAATTCAAATTCCTTTTCAAATGTTTGCATAATATGAACCACAATATGTGTAAATTCTGTACATATAGTTTTTGAAGTACCTTCAATCTTTACAATGTTATTAGATGCCTCTATCATAATGATAACATACCTCCTAACAGAACAATTTAACTTGCAAGTCTATAGAAAGTATCAAGCATTGAATGACCATTGATAAGTCTATTCCAATTATTTTCGTAATAATTTGCTGTAACTCTTGCGGGTGCTTTATGATCTACCAGATCTGCCATAGCATTAATTGCACCATAGACAGTACCTTTAAATTTTCTAATGTCAGATTCATCATAACATTTAATAAAACCATCCTTCAAAGTAGATACATTTCTAATTTTTCTTGCAGAGTCTTTAGCAGGATCTACAGGAAACATCTTATCAAAGATTGCTTCAATTTCATTATCTGTAATAGTAATGTTAGCAAGTCTATCTGCTTCAATCTTAAGTTCATCCATATACTTCTGAGCGAGTCCTAAAGTATGCTGTGCTTCTTCCAGTTTTGAATAAATACTTGTAGTATGTTTAGTTGACCAAGATCTGTTGGCTCTACGTAATGCTAAGTTAAGCATGTTGTAACAAATAACTCTTACAGGTGTCATCATTACTTTTACACCTGACGATCCATCATGTGAATTAACAAATACAAGATTATTCGCAATATCATCACCGAGAATAGTTTCTTCAGGAAGATGTCCCATCAACCAAGTAGATCTGCCACCCTTAAATACCCCGGCACTTTCAAACTCAAATCCTTCAGAAGAAAGATTATTTACAAATTCAAAAGCCTCTTCATTCTGAACGATTCTATACCTATCTGTTACAATACCGAGAAGTTCATCTGTGTCCTGTCTAACATTAGCTACATAGTTAGGGAACTTCTTACCTGTTACATCGAAGATTGGTCTTGAATCCACCTTCCAATCCATACCTGAAAGGGAAAGTGCGTCATGTACCGATGTTGCAGATGAAATATCCACAGTACCAAAAGCGTTTGTGTGTGGTAGTGTTCTGTTAAGATAACTCATATTCTTACCTCCTTATTAAACTTCAATCTTAACGAATCCTGGTCTTCCAAGTGAAAGATAAATTGAAATGGTCGTTGGTTTCATATCGAGCATTTCTGCCAACTCTGAAACACTGTCAGCAACAGCAATAGGAAGTTCGTACTCATCTTTCGTAACTGCCATGTACAAATACTTGATTTCTTTTCCGTCGATCTTCATCATGTCTTTTTCCTCCTTTTTTAATGACCCCCTCTTCCTATAATTATAATAACACAAGATTAGATATTTGTACATACTTTTTTTGTATTTTATCTATTTTTTTTATTTTATCTGTCCATTTTTTCAAGTTCTTTACTTAGATCAATACCATATAAGGTAGCTCTGATTTCTAATATCTTTTCATACTCATTCATTGCTTCTAACTGCATATTTAATAATTCAACAGGACAGTTTAACGCAATAGTATCTGCATCATAAATATAATCTAGTAATTTGTCGATTCTAGTTACTAACTGAGCATACTCTGCAATAAATCTTTGTTTCCAATCATCACTCGTCATCATGGGTATTGTTTTACTAAGATCATCTAATCCCATATAATCTTCTGTATAATATTCTTGTTCACTCATTGTTAATTGTCTCCTTAAAACTAAAAAACTATTTTATTAATATAATTATATATTAATAAAATAGTTTTGTAAATACCCTAATTCATTTAGTATATGTTAAAAGGACTACCCACCAGACCTTTTGCACAACTCCCCACAAGTAAGCTGCCCCCGATTTTTGCTTATCACTCAGTTGAAATTATTTTTTAATAAATATTGTTTGCTTAGCTTTATTAACATCTACTCTATTTTTTATGCCAGCTACTTTTCCATTTGAACTATACTGCCACATATCATAATCCATAGATGCTTTAGAAGCATATTGAGCTAACCAAATTAAGTAATCATTTTCTTTTATTTTTGATGTATTAAGATAGTTAGAGAAGGTCATATAGTTTGCATAAACCATAGGAGCAAAGCCCTGCTTCTTCACTTCTTTACAAAATGCATTAACTATTTCAGTACATTTTGCTTTTCCAAGTGACTTAGCTTTTCTTCCATCAAGTCTTATACCAAATTCCCAATCACATACAACAGGAAGTTTTATATCATTCTTATATGGCTTTAATATCTTACACATATATTTAGCTTCTTTTACTGCTTCTTTTACAGATATAGCTTGTGAGTAATGATATGCACCTATATATAAACCTGCTTTTTTAGCATTTTTAATATTCTTTTCAAAAGTAGAATCTTTAGATAAAGAAAAAGATCTTTGTGATGTATATGAAGTTCTTAATATTGCTCCGGCAATATCATCTTTTTTAACCTTATTCCAATCAATATCATGTTGCCAGTAAGAAACATCTACTATATAAGACATTGAAGATTTAGATTTTTCTTCTTGTTTCTTGTAAGATTTAGCTTTGGCGTAGGATTTATCACCATACTCTCCATCTTTAACAAGTTTTTCATATTTCTGAAAAGATATTAAAGCTTTCTTAGTCTTTGGTCCAAATTCACCATCTATAACTAATTTTCCTGTTAAATACCAATTTAAAAATTTCTGTAAATCTTTTACAGCATTTCCTTTATTTCCTATCTTTAATAAAGGTTTAGGTATAACACCATTATATTTTATTACTGGTTTTTTAAACATTTAATAATCCCTTAAGATTTTTTTACAGTTCTCCAAGTTACATAAAGAGTTAAATAAACAATTGCACTAGTTGTTGCATTATTCCTTACTTCAGCATTAGCATACCAACCATCAGATTTTTTATTAAATGTAATTCCATATAAAGTACACATAGAACAATTTCTTCCATTAGGAGCTGCTTTACCTGTGTTAGGTCTATTACTAAAATTCCAACCATATAAAGCTATAGGTTTATATTCATGCGTAGATTTTATAGCTGTTGGTACTGCAGGGGGAGTTAATTTCACAACTCTATCAGCAGCAGGTAAAACACCTGAAGCTGGAACTACTAGATTAAGTCTATTTACACCTTGCTTCTCACCATGTTTCTCAGAACCAGTTGTACTAAAATTTAAAATATTAAATTTTGATGCATAAGTATTAGAAGCAGACTCTAATGTTGATACTTTTTTAATTAATCCATTAGTATCAGTTGTTCCTACTTGTTCTAAAAGAGTTGATACATCTTTTCTTAAACCTTGAGTATCATCTATACCTACCCAAGTATTAAGATTTTTTACAGCACCCCTTAAACCATCATCACCCGTGACACCAACAGTACTATTTAAAGTACTTATGTTTATAGAAGAAGAACCATCTGCACTATATATAGAATATCCTCTTAACATAGAAGAAGGAATAGTTGGACTTGGTACTATTCTTCCATCAGAATCTGTAAGAAGTACTTGATTCTGAGCGTATGTATCTCCTGACATAACATAACCATTAGCAGTTATATTACCATGAGGGTGAAGTTTTGGCGCCGCTGGAGTTAGTACATCTGTAACACCATTATTATCTTTTGCAAGATAATTAGATAAAGGTTGTGGTTCACTTTCTGCTGTTTCTTTAACTTCTATATCTTCTATTAAATGACTATGTGAAGTATCTGCTTTTCCATCTAATAATGTTTTTATCCCATATTGTGATACTACAGTTTGTGACGGATCCTCAGAAGCTTCTATATCAACATCATCTCTTATAGGTCTTTTAGCAGAATTTGGTATTGTAGATTGATCCAAGTCTGACCAAGAACCAGTAACAGCTACATTAGATAAAGTACTTATTTTTTTAAACAAAGTACTGGATAATAATCCATTTCTAGTATTATTAGCAACAAAAGAGGTATCTAGTTTTATTTCTCCTGATTCTGTAAGAGGAGAACCATTATTAACTATTATACCTGCTCCTTGATTTATTCTTGTAACTGTTCCGTCATGTTCATTACCAGAAGGAATTACATGCCAAGAATTTGTTTTAGTATATACTAATAAATCACCTATTTTGTTACCATATACAAGTCCTGTAGCAGATGCTTGATATACTTCTCCAATACGTGGGTTATTCGGGAGAGTAGAAGTTTCTCCCATGAACCTCATCCCACCTTGTAATTGTGAAATACCAGAAGAGTTATCTGATATACCAGCTTCTATTTTATTTAAATTAGAAGCATTAATAGGAGTATCATGTCCATCCTCTCCATTAATCCATCTTGTAGGCGTATAGCTCATTATAATTATTCCCTTATTTTATGTTTTAAATCATCAATTTTATCACTTGTATCTTCAATCTCTTTTTCAAGAATCTTATTTTGTTTTTCAACTTCATACATTCTTTCTACGAGATTGTTATGTTTTTCTACTTTCTTTTCAAGTTGATCAATACGATAAATTGTTTTACTGTTATTAGCTGATGCAATTATTACATTACTTCCTATGGCAGCACCACCAGCAATTATTGCTACTATTATACTTTCAGTCATTAGCTTATCCTATCTATGTTGTAATTTAAACGCCTCTTCATATAACTCATTATTTTTTAACCACTTTCATCTTAGCAATAGTATCTTTTCCACATCTGCCAGAAGCTTTAAGCCCAACCGCTGTTTGAAATTTAGAAATTGCCTTTGATGTTTTTTCTCCATAATCTCCATCAACTGATACAGTATAACCATACCAATTTAAGAATTTCTGTATAAATACTACATCATAACCATAATCACCTGTCTTATAGTATGTTCTGCTTGCACCTAATGGAGTATAACATTTATAATACTTCCATTTCTTAGGAGATTCTGTTTTAACTACAGAATCCATAACAGCATAAGTACCACCTAATTTTTTATAATGTGAGTTAGCTATGTATCTTTTACCATTAATAAGTTCACATATAGTATAGGTATGTCCAGATTTATCTTTTCTACCCCTTTGTACTATTTGACCACCTTTAAAGTCCGACGCTTTATAATAGCCAGTAGACTTTAATTGTTTAGTCATTTTAGGCATATCTACTAATTGATCTTTTAAATCTTTTTTTACCTTTATACCAACTAATCCTAATTCAACTGCTGTTAAAATATCACAGCAAGCACCTACTTTTTGTTTCTTATTAGACCATGAATTATGATTAGGAAAAACTTTATTAATAGCATCTTTATATGCTTTTGTAGGAGAGCCATTCTTAAAAGTATATTTTTTCTTAGAAGTTCCGTATGGATAACATAATCTAAAAGCTAATCCATTTATTATTTTTTGATTGTTATTTAAAGTAGGAAATGTTCCACTATAAGCTTTTAATACTTTCTTAGTATCTCCTGTGTTCGTTGTTCCAGGTTTTTTAGAGTTTGTTGTTTCTTTCGTAGTTTTAGTTGTAGTATTTGATGTCTTACTACTAGCTTTATATAAAAGAGCCTTTCTATAAGACTTATCACCATACTCGCCATCTGCTGTCAATCCCTCTGTCTTTTGAAATACTTTAACGGCGTTTTGAGTATTACTACCAAATTCACCATCTGCATTAAGTTTTATTCCATACCAAGTTAAGAAATTCTGTAACTGTTTAACTTTAGTACCTCTTGACCCAATCTTTAATAATCCAGTTGGAATAGTACCACTATATTTTCCAGTTGGCTTCTTAACCGTTGGAATTGTTTTCTTAGCTGGTTTAGTAGCACCTATATGAGCAAAGCACCAGCATACAAAAGTACAACACCAATATGCTGATTTATTACTGCCATAAAACCATCTATTATATTCTACTTTATTTGAATTTCTTGGACTCTCTTTAACACCAAGTTGAGATTCAGCAGTAGCAATTAATTTTTCAGCAGTTATCTCTTTTGTATATTTAGGTCTCACAAAGAAATTAACTTGATATTTATATCTGATTCTTCTTTGTACCTGTCCACCATTAGCATTATTTCCAGCGCCAGTATTTCCCTCAATAGTTGTTATTGATCCGTCTTTATTTATACTCTTAACAATACCTATATGATCAGATGTGCCATTTCCATTAAAATCAAAAAGAACAATGTCTCCTTTCTTTTTCTTAGCCCAGGAAACATTCATCTTTTTCTTTATGGCATAATCACCCATAGTAGGACAATAATCTGTCTTTATAGGAATTATATTAATTGCATTAATTGTCATTTTCTTCCTCTTCTGATTCTTCCTGACCTTCATTCATTTGATAAGTATATACTAAATTTTGAATTTCATCAAGAAGTCTTAAATCACCCTCTTCTGCCAATTTCTTAATGTATCTCATAATTGGTGTTAATATTTGAGCAACCTTAGAATAATCTTGGTTATAATAATGAGATATAAACCACATAATACCAGCAGCTATTAAAGTTGCTATAGCTGTAATCACATCAGCTCCAATATTAAAATCAACACCAGTTAGCATTTTAATAACTACTAATATAAATGCTATTATGGAAGCAATAGAAGTAATTAATGTTTCTTTTTTCATTTTATTCCTTTCACATACTTTCTCTAGTAAATTATATATTCTGTAGACTTTATATAATCAGTTGTAGTCACTATACGTCTATATTGATTTCCATTGTTTTCGCGTGGAATAGGTGAACAAATAAAATATTTAAATTCTGATTCACTACCTGTATATCTAATATAATTATTTGAATCAATACTAAAACAATTATCTGTATTATAATTACTATTTACAAACTCTTCCCAAGTATAACCATGTAAGTATTTAAAATCAACTGTAAGACTTGGAACTGTATCAATAGTTGATAAACTAAACTCACCCATAGTTCTACCTGCTATACCATAAGGATAACTGGTATATGTAGTACCTGTAGACAGTGCACCCGCAGCTACACCACAAAGCCACACATTCCCAGAAAGTGTTCTTGCTGTAGCATTCCAAACAAGATCTGTTGTAGCAATAGTAGTTAAACCACCTGTCGAGTACAGAGTAGAATTTTCAATTCCTGGAACAACTGTATGATTAAGAATATGATTATCATCATGCAAAACAAAAGTACATATTTTTTTCTTTGGGTATGTATTTGTGGATAATGCAGAAGTTACGTTAAATGATATATCAAAACTAAAAGCATTTCCAATAGTATGAGCACTCATAGAAACATTAGAAAATCCACTTTGTGCAGTTGCAGTAACCGTAAATGTGTGTTTTGTAGCCCAATAATCATCTAGTGCTTTCATTTTGTTATAATACATCTTAGTTGAAGTTACTATACCTTTAATTATAGTATACAGTCTCATTAGTTATATATCTCTCTTTACATTAAAGATTCATATCGAATATAGTTTTTAGATCTTGCTTGTGCATAAGCATCTGCAGAATAGACTGCATCTACATAATAGTTAATTTTGCCTACATAGTCTGAACCTATATCAATACTCGGGTATCTTTGTAATTTTAATGATCCTGTAGCACCAGAGCCACCAGCCGACGCATATTGATAAGCTGCATGAGGTAAAGTATATGTTATTGTATTAACAAGTGTATTAGTAATATTACCAGTACCCCAATTAGAGTTTTTATTCAAAAAATGATAACCCACTAAAACATTTCCATATAGTGTAATATTAGAATTTTCTGACTTTGTAAATCCTGAAGCTACTGTTTGACTATTCATAGTTGCATCACCTACTATAAAGCGCTCTGTTAATATATCTAATATTTTCCAACTTAATAAAAATAGTATATTATCTAATAATTCATATAACCTCATTTATACTGTCCCTCCATCAGGATTCCATCTCATTCTTCTAACTGGTATCAGTGCTTTAATTCGAAAATTAGATGTTTTAGCTTGTATAGCAGCAGTATATACTTTAATAGTCACAACTCCTGAAAGAATAGAGAACGTAGATTGTATATCAAATGTAGCTACAGAAGCTGTTCCAGCAGAATAGCCACTCAAACCATCTATTCTGTTATAAATTCCAGCTATACGCTTAATTCTATCAGAATTATTAAAAGGATCAGTGATACTAGGACCATAAAAATCATTAATAGTAAAAGTAGCAATACAATTATTTTTTACATTACCCGTACCTAAGTTAGTTTGAGCTGCACTTGTCATTGTTACGTTTAAATAAAGAAAAAGCATATTACCTGATAACGTCAAATTTTTAGCAGATATGGTCACTCCAGGAAAATTAGAAACACAGTCATAATCAGAAGGAGTATAAACTCTTTCACACATAGCTAAATAATAATCTGCTTTAGAAATTTTTGCTTCTAATATACTAGTTATTTTATTTAAAATTTGATATAATGTTTTTGTAGCCATCTTTTAGTTAACCTATTAAAGCATTAATTGTCTCGTATAATCCTGAATATTCATCATTTGTAATTGTATAATCAATATCTCCTACATTTAATCCTGGAGTACCTAATATAGCATTTTGATAATATAAACCAGAAGCTGTTTCTGAATTTAATTTATCATTTGTATCTATTTGTCTTGTAGCAGTACCTGTACCTGTAGCCAGTATAGGATAATATTTAGTGGTTTTTGTATTTTCTGCTACCGTTACTTTTGTATCAGTATCTGTCCATGGTACGTTGACAAATAGTCTACCATCAAGATCTGATTCAATACCATAATATCTTCCTGATGTTGTAGAAAAAGAATTAACAGTAGTCTTAGAACTTACTTGTACTGGGGTGGGCCCTATTGATGTTGTGGTATGGTGTTTCCAAGACCTAGCACCCCCAATTCTTGTATCGGTTGCTGTGGTTAACAAGTGAGGAATTTCAACTCCTACATCACTATCGCTTCCAATAGTTATGATCCCACTATTATTGCAAGTCATATCTATGTATGAAGGACCTACAGAGATAGAAGTTTCATCACCATCTTCATTAGTATAAAATAATGAAGCATAATCAGAACCTAATTTTAATCCATAAGCATCATGATGATCCGTACTACTATAGCCTACAAACCCTAATTCAGTACCATAATTATTTATTGTAAATTCCCCAAATGAAAAATAATTTCCTTGATAATCATTAAAACCGTTTATTTGAAGAATTCCATGACGTGGATTATAATGTAATTCATTATTTACTGAAGCAGTAACTGCTCCTCTAGTTGAAGTAGAGCTAATTCCAGCAACAGAGCTGAACAATAAAGGATATTCTGCATCTGTAGTAGAATAATTTTGAGTAACATTAGTGTCTGATATAGTTGGCATGGCAAATATTACAGAATTACCACCAGCAGTTAATTTATATTTAGTAGCACTAGCTAATGTAACAGTGGAAGTTCCTGTATCTGTTGCTAAAGAAGTAGTATGTGTATGATTTCCAGCAGCTGCTGTAGTTCCAGAAGTACCTATAGTTAACGAGCTTGTTCCTGCACCTATATTAGCTCTAGCATTAGACTGTTCTGTAGTAGAAAGTCCTTGACTCGCTACTGTAGAAACTGCCTTAAAATTACCAACATTTCCTAAACCAACATCTGATTTTGTTGTTCCATGAGGATTAGTTCCAGAACCTGGATGAGTATAAACAGTTGTTTCAGTACCATTTATTTTAATCTTTCCATTTGTAGTACTTGAAGTAACTGCAGTTGCATCAGTTCTAGCATGTGTACTCTGACTATGATCATATGCAGTTTTACCCCTATCTCCTCTATAAGCAGCAGAAGAAGTTTCACCTAAAGCTAAATTACTCTTATTATTCCAAGTATATTTTTCACCTGTTGTGACTAATGATACATCTGTACCACCACTTGCTGCAGTTTTACTTGAATAAGTTGTGTCTGTAGCTGCAATAGTAACAGTACCACTAGAATTTGTAACAGAAACATTTGTTCCAGCTTTTAAATTAAGAGCATTTGTACCTGTTGTACCAGCTAATATCTGAGTACCATTTACTTGTATTGCTCTCCATGTATTAGTATCAGTAGTTATAAAACCGCTATCGTTTGTAAGATCACTGGTTTTTGTTGGAATACTTGCTGTACTTGGTAATGCCCCAACTTCACTTGCTGTATAGGTTGGTTTTGTTGAAGCTTTTGCCCAACTATATACGTCAGAAGCTGGCATTGAACCTAATGCAGATTTTAAGGTAGCCACCGTTACAATATCTGTATTTGAACCATTTTTGGTATATGTTAATTTTGCGTTAGTTGAATCATATTGAACACTTGTAAGATTTCCAGTTGCAGTACCAGTTACATTACCACTAAAACCGCCTGTAGCTGTAACTTTTGCTGGAAAAGTTGCATTAGCTCCTACATCATAACTATATAAATGACCTGTGGATGAAAATGGGCCTTTACCATTAGCAGAAGACGCAGATGTCCAATCATTTGAACCAAATAATCTTAAACCATTTACAAAGGACATACCTTTATAACTATCAGTTCTTGTTGATGTAACTTTAAAAGTAAAGCGTAAATACCAATAATTAGTGGTTTGAGTTGTACCCCCACCAAAAGTACTTAATACTAAAGGAATATCATTCCAGCCACTCCAGCCAGATACGGTGTAAGTTCCAAAGGTTTGCCAACTAGCTCCAGAAGCTCCTGTTTTATACTCAACTAAGCATTCTACCCCTACAGCCGTAGACATATTTACTAATAATTTTCTAGGAGCAGTATAAACATACGTATTAGTACCATTTTGACCAGTTAAGGTAATTCTAGTCCAATGATTAGTTGTTAATGCAGTAGATTGTGAATAGCCACTTTTTGACTGTCCAACCGCAATATTTTGGCTACCAGTACATAACCAAGTTTTCTCTGTACCACTATATCCACTATCAGTCCAAGAAGATCCACCGTTTGTTGTGTATTCAATTTGAATTGCTGCTGGATTTAAATATGCTATACGATTTGCACTATGTTCTGAAGATAAACTAGCTCCCATAGGAGTAACATTACCAGAAATACCTGTATTACCCCAATTTAAATTAGCTTCATATAAAGTCTGATGAGATGTTAAAAATCCACTATCATTTGTTAAATGACTTGTTTTTGTTGGTACATTAAAATTAGCTGCCCCACTTGTCACATTAATCACAGAATGTGTCCCTGCGGTTGTTTTTACACTAGTGATTGTACCTGTATTTTTCGTATACCCACTAGTATTATCAACAAGATTATAAGTTGTATTATTAGGTAATTTAATAGCACTTATATTAGCCATTTAAATCACCTCCTATTATTCGTTACCTTTTGTTACACTTACATCTGTTGTATTCTTAAGTACAGTAACCTTATCATTAGTTCCGACAGTAATTGTCTGTGCTGCTGCAGTACCTGTACCAATACCAGTAACTGCTGTAACTTTATCATTTGTTCCGACTGTAACTGTTTGATCTCCAGCAGTAGCAGAACTAATTCCGGTTGCCACGCTTACTACTCCAGTACCAGCCGTAGCTCCGGTAGCAAGTGCAACTGTAGGTTGTGAAGTAACTTTAACTCCTGTTAATGCATCTGCTGTAGTAGGAGTTCCAAGAGCTGTGATAGCGGCAGCTGAATCACCAACAGTAACTCCAGTAACAACTGCATCACCGGTACCAGTAGTTGATGTAGCTCCAGTAGCTACAGTTTTTGCTGTACCAAGTGTTGTATTTGTTGCAGTAAGTGCAGTTCCAAGTGTTACTTTTGAAGCACTTAAAGATGTGCCTAAAGTTGGTGCAGTTGAATTAGCTCCACTAATAATTAATGTTTCTGCAGCATTTCCACTCCCCATTGCAAAATTCCATGTAGAAGCAGTTCCTGCACTTGTTACATTTGGAATTGTAACATTTGTATTTCCAGTTACATTTGGAATAGAAACAGAAGTATTTCCTGTAACATTTGGTACCGTAGTTGTAACTAAATTCTTCCCAGTTTCAGCAGTAACAGATTTTACAAATGTATCTGTTGTATGAGTACCAAATCCAGTAATTGCTTTTGCTGTACCATTCGCTCCAACTGCTGTCCCACTTGCAGTGGCTTTTATATTTGTAGTTGATGGAGTTACTGTAATAGTTGGTTTATTTACAGAAAAAGTTGTAGCTTCACCAAGTACTTTATCTGTAGTTCCACCAGTAAAAGTAACTGATGAAGAAGCATTCGTGAAAGTAGTTGCTTCTCCTAAAACAACGTCAGTTTGTTTAGTTAAACTAACATTTGTTACAACATCAGATAAATTTAATTGAGTATCTCCAAGTTTTTCCCAGCTCTTAGTAGTACTACCTACTACTACATATTCATCATATATATCTAAAGTTTCCGAGCTTGGAGTACTTGAAGATTTAATTAAATAAAAAGCTCCAGCTTGAGCATCAGCTGCTTCTAAAGTACCTGTTACACTTCCTGCTTTAACTCCTTTTGGAATATCTGCTGCTACTGGAGTGCCAGTTCCATCCCAAGCAATAATAAAAGAAACACCACCAGAAATCATCTCACGAGCAGTAGCGTCCTTTATATCATAAGTATTACCAGAAGGTAAAATAATTTTACTAATTTCTGCCATTCATAAAATCCTTAAATTAATTCCTATTTAGAATTAATGTTTCTTCTTCTAATTCTCCTGTAATTTGTTCTTCAGCATCATCAACATTCAACTTATTATTCCAAAACAATTTTTCATTGATCGTAGTATGAAGATCTAGATCATATATATGCTGTAATAATAAATCTCTAGTTTTCTCATCAACAAAAGCTAGATCTTGTACATACGCATTTCCTGTACCTACTTTAATATTTGGAATTTGTTTTGTTTTTATTGTACCTGTTTCATCTGTATATTCTATTTCATCAAAATCTGTATATACTATGACTTCCCCAGGTAATGGAATAAATCCTATAGCATTATCCCAATGTTCTGTTGTATCTCTTTTTAGTTGTATTCTAGTATTTAATTTAGGCATTTTATATTACTGTCGTACTTGTACCACAATCAATTGCTTCTATATCTAATAATTCCTGTAACGATTTATCTCCAATTAATGTTATTCCATTAATAGAAGGTTTATTATATAAATCGTTATAGTCTTTAGATAAACTTACATAAGTATCTGTAGATGTTATAAAATCTGCATCTACATCTATATAAGCTTCTAAATTTTTATCTACACTTTCTAATTCTATATTATCATAGTCATGATTAAGATCTACATCTATATAAGCTTCTAAATTTTTATCTACACTTTCTAATTCTATATTATCATAGTCATGATTAAGATCTACATCTATATAAGCTTCTAAATTTTTATCTACACTTTCTAATTCTATATTATCATAGTCATGATTAAGATCTACATTGAATATAGAATCAAACTTATCTTTCATTATGTTTCCTCATCCATAATATCATAAACATATTCCGTTAGATATCTACTTGAAGAAATTCTTCCATCATTAAATTCTAAAACTAACTGCATATGAAGATCTTTATTTGCTTCTAATTGTAATGTTTCTTCTCTTGTTAGTGGAGTAGCTACTAAACTTTCTTCAGGCTTTATTGTTATATCTTCAAAAGTCTTAGTTAGTATTACTTTACCACCTTGTGAAAAGAATATAGTTAAATTAGAAATCTTAGATGTATCTACATCTAATTTAAATCTTATAATAGGAGTTGTTCCTCTATGTATCATTCTATTTAACCCCAATAAAAAAAGATTGCTATTATTTTCTATAAATAATTTAGCAATCTTTTATATATTTATATTTTGTTATTTTGTTATTTTATTGATTCTTCCAGTTCCTTTATGGAGTCGAATTCTTTAACTACCTTCTTCCCTTTTCTATTATCTACTAGACCATAGATTACATTTGTAATATCACCTTCTTCATTTCTGTTTGCATCTACGTAGTAGAACAACCCTTTTGACTGTATTGAAGGTACATTCTTTTTATTTATTCTGATTATAGAGTTTACTTCTTTTTTATTAGCCATAATATTTACCTCCTTTAAAATTTATTGTAGTCACTATCTGCAGCCCAAATCATTAAGATTAAAAATACTGAAATCTGTAAAGCTCCCATAATCTTACCTCCTTATTATGACCAAGCAATAGCATTTAAAAGTCTTGATTCATCTATCATTCTATAGATCTTATCAAATATTTTATCTGCTTCTTCAACTGTGAGTTCTTCCCATTCTTCTGCAGCTATTGATTTATAATCTCTAATGATTTCTGAACTGTGAGGCATTATAGGTTCTGGTTGTTCAAATGTATCATTGAGATCATCCATTACTTCGTTATAACAATCATTTACGAGGTTGAACATTTCTCTAGTTATCATCTTACTTACCTCCTTATCATTTTTTATACCCTCTTCCTATAATTATTATAACATAAATTTATCTAATGTAAATAGGTTTCTTATAAATAATTATTAATTTTTACCACCAGTCATGACCAAAACCTAAAAAGATAAAACTAAATCCTAAGAAAGACCATTGCATAGCTAAAAATGTTCCAGCTTCTGTCTCATAACCATTCTTTTGTAATATACGACTTACAATAAAGCAAATAAGCCATAGAATCATACTAATTGTCCATGCTATACTTGATGGTTTCATACATAGTTCCTCCATTAGTTATCTACATAATATAATATATGGTCCGAGTAGCAGGATTTGAACCTGCAACATCATGGTCCCAAACCATGCACTCTGCCAAATTGAGCTATACCCGGACAAATACTTTATTGGCGGAGAAGCCGAGAATCGAACTCGGACTACCATAGGTAGGATGCCTTAGCAGGGCACTGCGATACCATTACGCCACTTCTCCATATAAATACAAAGATCCCTTATTCACTACATGAAAGGAGGAAAAGAAATAACGAATAAGAGATCTATATGTATTTTGGCTACCCCGCCTGGGTTCGAACCAGGACTAACAGAGTCAAAGTCTGTTGTGCTACCACTACACAACGGGGCAACGAAATATTAAATAATCAACCTTTTTCGTAACATGTTACGCATACCACTGGCATAGGCTTATTACGCTTATGGTAGTTGATTGGGATACGTTTACTATCCACAATAACGAACAGGACTTTTGGGCTACTACTTGCGTTTCTACCCTACTTCCGACTTTGGATTTGAACCATTACACTCGCTTATTGCTTCGTCGTTCTTTTCCACCATCCTATTGCGCATATAGGAACTATTGGCATAACCTATTGGGACTCGAACCCATATCTTCCAGTTTTGGAGACTGGCGTTTTACCAATTAAACTAAGGCTACACATTATGGCGGGAAGGGTAGGACTTGCACCCACACTCTGTCGCTTAACAGGCGACCGCTTCACTATTTAAGCTACCAACCCACATAATTTCCATAAAAGTTGTCACCCCTCCCGTTACACTACTTGTGTGACATGTTATTATATCGTCTTCTTTATAGCTTGCCAGAGTAAGGGTGGGTCTGCTTGGGCTATAAAGCGTGCTTTGTTTGGCGGTCTATACGTGAATTGAACACGTATCTTTCGGCTGACAACCGAATATAATTACCATTATACCAATAGACCAAATTTTGTAATGCGCCAGTCCTACATCACATACGGGGCTATCTATTTATATAGCGCACGAAACTGTATTTCAGTAAAACCTTGCAATCGGTTGACTGGTAGCCATTCTGCGCTTTATATGGTCTGGGTAGCAGGATTTGAACCTGCGACCTTCTGAACCCAAATCAGATGCCCTACCAAACTGAGCCATACCCAGATATTTGTGGTGGAACGAGATAGAATTGAACTATCGCAAGCGCAGGGCTTCAACCTGCCGCTCTACCAACTGAACTATGGAGCCATAAATATTTACGAGATCTGCATCTTGCATCGTTGATTATTTACTATGCTTTCAGGATACGTCTGAACGGTTATCGCCGTCTCTTTCTGCATTTCTCTAACCTTTAACCACACTTTACATTGGCTGTGTGCTTACCACCACTTGACCTTAACGATTGTCATCACGGAAAGTTTTACGAGCGGTAAAGGCTGAACCGAATACTCTTACAGACTTACAACTGTTTTGGCGGTCTGACAGAGAATTGAACTCTGATCTGTGGAGCGACAATCCACTATCCTATCCATTGAACGACCAGACCTAATTGTAAATTATAATGGTCGGAGAGGGTGGACTCGAACCACCGATGTTTCTATGTCACGGATTTACAGTCCGCTGCGTTCGCCACTACGCTACTCTCCGATGGCCGAGGGTCTGGGATTCGAACCCAGGGGACTATCGTCCACCAGTTTTCAAGACTGGCACCTTAAACCAACTCGGACAACCCTCGATTGGTGTCCGTGAGAGGACTCGAACCCCCAAAATTCTGATCCTAAGTCAGATGCCTATGCCAATTCGGCTACACGGACATATAATATGATATTCCCAAGCTTTCACCGCACAAATCTTACTACGACTTGGGAGATGAGATCATTACTTTTGCGGCGACCTCGTATATGGTACTCCCGGGGAGAGTTGAACTCCGCATTACGTGGATGAAAACCACGTGTCCTATCCGTTAGACTACGGGAGCATATAAGTAGTTTTTCTCCAGTATAAGGATAACTACAAACCATAATTTTACGCAAACTGGATAACGTATTCCTTTTAAATCATGTTCTCACTGGTATGGAATAAACCTATGAGCGTAAGGGTCACAACCCATGTATGTGGCCCTCGTTCAGCCAAAGAGCCTTATTTTTTTCCTTTTATAGTCTTGAGCTGACCTGGACTTTACCAATTCTATCTTATTTATGTCCGGACCCCTGGGGAGTCGTCATTTGGTATACCCCACTATGGCGGATTACTGACACCGTGGCGCCCGTAACATAATTCAGGATAAAATCAGTTATTAAGGGTAGCCGAGTAGCCACTACACTCCAGAACCTTTCGGACAGGTTCTCTCTTTATGGGCATCCGCTGTTTTCCGTTCCCTTAATTATGGAGTGATATATGAGATTTGAACTCATACCAACTGCTTGGAAGGCAGATATGCTACCCTTACACTAATATCACATAAGTAAACTTCATGGCTTCAAGCTCGTTCTACGGATTCTTTCTCTATATTTCCGGAATTCTTGTGGTGATCAACCCACGGTGAGTATTGTTGTATCGACTCCGTCCCTTTATTAAAGTCGACCTGTTGCTTCAGGCGGCTATCTCATAAGCATTGTTCTAGAACTACTTATGTTGGATTGCCATGAAGTTATATTTTGGTAGAGCCCCGAAGAGTTGAACTTCGTGTACTGGTTTATAAGACCAGCCCTCAATACCGTCGAGGACAAGCTCCATATTTATAAAAACTTTATATCAAGTTTATCAAAATCTTTTTTCATTATATACTTTATATATCTTATAGGATAATGACTTTTTTTAAGTTTATTTAACTTTTCATAAAATCCTACAATATCTTCTAAAAGTACATAAGGTTTTTTAGTATCCATCATACAAAAGTTATATTTTAATATTCATCATATAAAAGTTATATTTGGTGGACCATGTAGGACTTGAACCTACGACCTGCCGGTTATGAGCCGGATGCTCTAACCTACTGAGCTAATGGTCCTCTTTGGTGGCCCATCGGAGATTCGAACTCCGGACACCCTGATTAAAAGTCAGGTGCTCTGCCGACTGAGCTAATGGGTCATATAGGCTAGGCCCTATAATAAAAGTATTTTCTCTAAATAAACATAGTAACAAGCTTTTATAAAACATATTGATTGCTGTTAGGGCCTAAAAAAGGAGGTAAGTATGAACTAGACACAATTTTTATTATTTCTGAAGCTAATAAAACTGATCTTGCAAATTGCTGTTCGTGTCTAAATTTTATCTATCTATTGCTGCTTCAACAGCATCATACCGTTTTGAATTTAATATGTCTAATAAGACTTTAAGAGGATCAATCTCTCCACTCATAAACATATTCAAATTATTTATTGAAAATCCACTACATAGGATTAAACCATTATCATTTTGCTTAAGAGGAATAGTTTCTGAATCATATGGATCTAAATTCCAGAAACAAATTCTTGGCATTTTATATCCATACTTCTTAAATTCGTCCTTTATTTCATCGAATAAAGATTTTGATAGATTAAATCTTGAACCATCAAACTGCATATCTGAAATAATAAGAATATTACGTGGAAGTTCTTCCTGTTTCATCTTATATTTAACAGCAGTATCTAAAACCAACATCATAGTTTTAAAAATATTTGTATTTGACATTTCTGTTTCAAGATAAGCTTTATCAATCTTATCTGCTAAAGATTCACAATAAGATAAATCTACAAGCTTAGGACGAGAAGAAAAAGTAATAAACTTATCGTTAAATTCACCCATTGTATGTTCTGCACAGTAAATAGCAAGTGCTGTTGCAACATCCACAGCTCTTATTCTTCCACTAACAGAAGTATACATTGAACCAGAACCATCTCTAACTACTAAAGTAGATTCTGTACAAACATCTGGCAATGATTTCCATAGTTCTTCTAAAGTTTCATCATACTTGATTGAAACATCATTATACCACCCATCATGACCATTAACATATCTATATACAATCTGATGTGGCTGAAGTACACCTGCATTAATCTTAGTTTTACCTTCTTTAAGATCAGTTAAGTATTGTGTTCTTCTCTGTGGGTCATGCTTCATAAAAGCATTTGAGTAGTTTATATTAGCAATTGATGGAACAGAACTATAATCTATCTTATCCCAATCTTTTGCACTCATCTTAGTTTCTACCACATCAAGATAAGCTCTTAATGTACTCAAAGTTTTTCTATACTTCTTAGGAGTCATTTTAAGATTGGTTCTTACAATCTTTGCTAACTCTTTTGTTTCTTTAGAAGAAGCATTTTCTGATGGCAGCCACTTAGAAAGTAATGAAATAGATCTGTTATTAAGCATGCCATATTTATCTTTATTTAATTGGATACGGATGATATTAGTAACTTCTTTCTGTATCTTCTTATTATCACAATTAATTAATGATACAAGAACATCCCATCTTGAATATTCTGGAATAAGAAACAGAAGACCTTTTACTTTATCTCCATGAGTTTCTGCAAGCCACTTAAAACAAGATTTGAAGATATGTCTTTCACCTAAACCATATCTAATGTCACCAACATAGAATAAATACTTCAATGCTGTTGTGCTATCACTGTAGTAAACTTTCTTAAAGTTAGTAACTACATCTTCATAGCTTGAATGTCTTAAATTCGTTACCTTAAAATTAAAATCTAACAAATACTCACCAGTTGTTTTATATGCAACTGCTAAGTTTTCCGTTAGATTCATTTCGTTATCGTTATTCTGTTCTACTTTTAAGTTTTCAACAAATCCCATGCTTACTTCCTCCTATAAAACTTACCTAGACACAATATCTTTTTACCCTATTAAGAACATCATATTTGCTGTTTGTGTCTGTTCCTTTGGTGCGGCTGGTGGGATTTGAACCCACACGCTCACAGGAGCATCGGATTTTAAGTCCGAGTCGTCTGCCAGTTCCGACACAGCCGCTTAATTTATTAATATGGTGGAGATGATCGGATTCGAACCGATGTCCTCGACAGTTCACTTTGGGTTTAAGCCGAGTCGAACGCCCATCGCATCCCCATATTGGATGCGGGAGTAGGATTCGAACCTACGGTAACGGGTAATGAGCCCGTTGTCTTGCCACTTGACGATCCCGCAAAATTATTTAGTGTATATTGCCCCATACACTAGAGGGTAAGTATTGCTTATAGTCCAATCAACTCCTGATTGTATAATTAATATAACATACAATTACAATATTGTAAACATTTAATCGTAATTTTTTGTAAAATCTTTTAATGCTCTGTGCAAATTTTTACTGCCAAGCAATCTTTTTGAAATAGCCATAAGAAGTCCTGTTGTTTCATTAAAAGTATCTTCAGGATGTAACTTCACAACCGATTTAGATCCATCTGAAAAGTATACGATAGTAGCTGGATTATTATAAATAACCTTAGATACTTTTAGTTCTGAGTATGACTTAAAAAACATATCAGATATATTAATACTAGCTGGAGCTGTATTACTGCTGATATTTGAATTTTTTGTATTTACACATGTTGTTTTCATATCCATTCCTCTCTTGGTTTTCCATAAACTTCAAAAAACTTCTTATTATTTTCTAAAAAACCTTTGTCATCATCATAAAAACATACACAATCTACTCCATCTACATCTACAAAATCATCCCAATCATATATGATTTCATAACAATTATAAGGTATTTCATAATCATCTTCTCTTTGAAGTAATTCATATACATATTTACATCCAAGATTACCTCTATCACAACCAGAAGATGAAAGATTAAATATTAGTTCACAGTAGTCGAATTGCTCTAGATCTGCTCTAATATCCCCAAGTCTCATCATATTAACCACCCCCTGCCCATAGATTTATAATGTCAAAAGCATCTTCACAATTTAGATATCCAGTATGCTTTCCTGATACATGATTTAATATTTCCAAAAGTCCTGAAACACCACCCTCACTATATTTGTTACATACCACGTCAAATATAGGATTATTTATATTTGGAATATAAATTTGAGTAGCCTCAAGATCTTCCTGTATAACAACCTGAAATGGAAGCTTATCATCCATAAGCAATTCTACTAACTTGGCCATTTCCGTATTCATATGTTTACCTCCTCTCTTCCTATAATTATTATAACACATATTTTAAATATGTAAACATAAAATTGAAATTAAAAGCCATAAGTATTCAATTGTTCTCTATTAGTAGCTATTCTATCAGCTATATATGAAATTGTTTTAATTCCATCTTGCATAATTGGAATATGATAAACATTCTGTGCATTATGATAACCTACAGGATCCTTGAATGGATCTACACCTGCATCTGTATCGATAACCCAGAATTCATCAACTTTTTTAATCTTATCAGAAGAGAACATATCTTCTACAGCGTCCATAACACCTTTATGTTTAGGTAGTAATACCTGTCTAACGTCTACACTTCTATCTCTCTTGAAATTATTTAATATAGCCTTTTCTGGTGTAGTAAGCATCCAAATAATAGCAATTTTGTAACCCTGTGCTTTTAATGGATCGATAATCTTCATAATCTTCCTTGGATCATCACCCGTTATATCAAATATAAGATTCGGTAACCTATCCTTATTACGAGTTTCATTTTCTGGATTATTAAGCATAGAATTTTGCCATTTCTTACCAAGAGGTTTCATCTCTCCATGAAGTTCTGATACGAAATCACTATTTCCCATATTACGATATTTATCATAATATACTTCTTCACCACCTGTTTTCTTACCAGTCCACGGGCTTTTTCTTTCTTTACTTATAACAGGATCACCGTTTTTATCAAGTTTTGGTACAATCTCGGAAGGTGTTTTGAAATTATCTGAGTGTGGCTTACCAGTCTTAGGATCTGTTATCTGCCACATTCTTTCTATTTCTTTAAGATTATCTACGTTAAAATAATCACCTTCTAATCTAGAAAGAAACTTAGTAGCAGTTCCTTTACCAGAAGCCGGACCACCTATGTAAATAGCACACCAGCCAAACTTAGGAGATAATTCTCCATCGTACTTAACCATTTTATCTTCATTGAGTTCTTCACTCTCTAAGATAAATGCTTCATTAATAAAATCATATAACATTTAAATTCCTTTATTTTTCAAATGCACCACAAATACATTCTTTTGTTTTAACAAAATCTTCACAGCAGCATTTAGTTGTTTCATCTTTATTTATTTTACATGGGCAGTACCCATCATTATCATGTATTGCTTTTAATATGTCTTTACACCCTTTTATTAATTTAGCACCATATTGATTATCACTTGCTAAATTAACTCCTAATATTTTGTCTTTATGAGGTTTATTATTTGGTACAAACCTACCAAACTTCAATATTATATTATCATATTCAGATAAATATAATAAGTATGTAGTTATTTCATGTGGATAATAACCTGTATATATAACTATATCATCAGAAGTATTCCTTCTAAACTCATCTACTAAATCGAGTAAATTCATAAAATCATCAAAAGGTTCTAACCCACCTATAACTACTGACTCACTTATTGTATTACTTAAATAATTACCAACTATAGTTTTAGGTTCTAACTCAATATAATCATTTTTAAGTAAATAATTCTGACAAATTTCATGAGGAATACCTGCTTCATTACAACATTTAAAATTGCAGGTACCCATCCCAATAAACATAGCTGGTTTCTTGTAATTTGTAAAATCTTCTACTTTTATATTTAGTATCTTCATTAGTTCACATCAAACCAATCTCTAAGCTTAAACTCTTCTTTTCTTTCTTTACTATATGTTTTGCATGGAGTTAGAAATCCAACTATTCTTTGATAAGTTGTTTCTACAGGTTCCCCACATACAGGACAAACATCCCCATAAAAACCATGATTATGCTTACATGCACTTATTCTTGTGCAGAAAGCAAAGTATACAACTCCAGAATCAGCTACTTTATTAAGCATCTTCCAGGCAGTTTCAAAATTATTAAATGGAGATTCTATATTAATATGAGCAATAGATCCACCATTACAAGCCTTATCAAGTATAGCACTGAGTTTAATCTTCTCATCTAAGGAAGTCTTAATACCAAGTGGAATCCACTGATTACCATATAAAGGTAGTTCATACTTTTCTTTCGGGAAGAAGAACTTATCTTTTTGCATAAGTATTGAAGCAGCTCTTTCCCCCGGAATCTGTTCTATATTTATGGAATAAGTTACATCATTCTCTTCTATAAACTTCTGCTTAACTTCATTTATAGCATTGAAGATAGATTTTGCAAATTCAATTCCAGAATCCGTATAATAAGTATAACCTAATTCATCCTTCTTTACCATTCTATATTTTTGTAAAGTTTCATATATTCCAATAATACCTATGGTTGAATATTGAGAATCCATATTAATAAGTTTATGACTATAGTTTGGTAATAGACCTCTTTGTACGTTTTTAGAAATTATATTTCTAATTATATGAAGTGTCTGTAGACACAGATATACTTTTTCTTTTAGCGCATCAAGATAATCAGCTTTCTTATTTTCATAGGACAGCCTAGCAAGATTAATGGTATTAACTTTAATACTGCCTACTTCTAATGATGTACCACCAATAGAATTAAAGTAACCAAGTTCTTTTACATCTGACAGTAACCTGCAGCAGTTGCTTAGACTTGTAATATCGTCACTAATAAAGAAATTACTATCTGCCCATTTCATATTATGTCTGCAGCACCATTTAGCAAAATCTTCATCAACAAATTTTCCTTCTTTAGTTCTCAATAAAGAAAAAGTTAAAACAGGAAAAGTCATCATATTATCTGATCTTATCTTACTACATACTTCCATAAAAGATTTCTGATACTCTAATATATCATCAATATAATCAATAATAAAAGTACCATCTGGAAATTCTTTTCCACCAAAAATTGACTCTAAGTATGATCTATCAAAAATACTAAAGTTAGTAAAAGCAGATTGATTAACACGAAGATATGGTTGATTTAATTTATATATAATTCTCTGAAATTCCTGGTCCCTATATGCTTCGGGACTAGATACAAAGTAGTTATTCTCAATATCTTTCCTCCAGAAATAAAAAGAATATATAAGAAAGCTTGGTAATCCACAAGCACCACTTGTTCTATTACTAGCCCAACTAACAAACTCACCCACAAAATCTGTATACGTTACAAGGTGCTTTGGTGGCTGGTTATTAAAAGTATCTATAAAGTAAAGACCCTCATTTACCAATCTTTCCAGATCATATGCATAACAATAAGGTTTATAAGTAGAACTAGCTGCATCATGTAGATAAAAATGACCATCCCATTCATTTTGAATCCAATCATTAGCAACTTTAAATCCAAATTCCTGGTTTAGCTCTTGATAGATCTTATTAAAAGCAATTAGCTTACTATGAGGTTTACTCATCTCAGCTTCTAAAGAGCATATATCTTTAGTACCAATATTTGCATTCCCATCAATAGTTGCATCTGCTACTGTTTCTTTAGATACAAAATTATCAAGAAAGTCTGTCCAACTTAACTGTTCTTCTGAAAAACCATTTAATTCAACTATGTCAGTACCATATTCATTTGACAATCTATTGAAAGCAGTTGTAAAATTCTTGTTTAGTTTTAAATTTATCAGCATTACTATTTACCCCTTTACAGATTATTTACCCATTCATTGGCTTCACTAAATTCTAAATATTTTCCATCTACCTCAAGTACAGGTACTTCAAATATATCCAGACTTTTTAATACGTCTACATCCCATATCTCTTCAAAGTCCACACCTTTAGAAGATAATTTCTTTTTAAGTATTTTACATTTTGGGCAAGTCTCTGTTGTATAAATAGTAATCATATTGTCATCATCCTTCTTATTTGTTATTATTAGTGTTAAAAAAATAGTAATACACTTCTCGTAAATCATTAACTCTTATAATAGATTCATCCTTAACTGATTTATTATAAGATTGGTTGATTAAAAATCTTATATGATCAGTATTGGTTAGATTTATTGGACAATCATCCACTATGATATCTACATCTATTATCTCTTTATGATGAGTTATTATTAGCTGATGCTCATCTAAAAAAGGAAATAATTCAAAAAATCTTTCAAACTTTTTCCTTGAGGTCTTATATGAAGTGCTAGTTACTATATATAAATCAAATTCTTTATTTAATTTTCTTAAGTACTCTTCTGAGTATCTATATGGATTAACCGTAGACCAAAAATCATCTACGCATAGTATATCAAACATTTCTTCTTTAGTAGCTTTCTTAGTAAGATCAAAAAAAGCATACTTAGTTATATTAGATGCTTTAACATTATCATCATATTTATTGTTATAGTATTCTATCCAAGAAGAAACAAGATCCCATATAGTATTATCAATGTCAACAGCAAGTTTTCTTTTCATACCATCTTATTTTTTAAACAATAAACCCATTAGTGTATTACCCTGAGTTAATACCTTTCCATAGAAGTCTCTTGTTTTATTATCTGTGCTATCATATCTACCTAAGACTTTTCCATAAAAGTCTCTAGCAATTTGTTTAGTACCAACTGTTTCTATAGAACCTATAACTTTTCCATAAAAGTCTTTAACTAATTCTCTGTTATTCATAACTATTTCATCCTTTATCATAAATATTATATACTATTTATGACAATATGTATATAAGTTAATCAAGTTTTTCATAACTTTTTATCACTAATTCATGTGCTATTCTATATTCAAACTCATCATCAGAAATGTACTTTTTATAATAATGTGAATGAAATTCTCCTTTTAAATCAAGTTTTGTATTCACATCAAAATCAGAAAGTTCTTCCGCTAAATCATCATAACAAGTACATGGTATATAATTATTTATCTTCTTGTTATTATTTGTAAATATATTATTTGCTAATATAAAGTGCAAATACTTCTTACCATTGTTAGTGGTTTTTATATCATTCATCTTACATACTCTACCATCTATTTGCGTATTATTCGATGATATTACATCTGGAAGATCAAAATAAGTAAATACATAAATCTGTACTGAATTTTTTCCTTCTATAGATGTAGAATACGATCTTAAATTACCTTCTAATTCTATAAAATCACCTTCCTTATATTTATTAGAATATTTTTTATACTTAAGAGAGATTATATCCTCATCTTTGCCAAAAGAATTAGGACATATTAAATTTGCTTTTTCATATTCTATATCACCAACATTATGAGAATACTGTATATCTCTTAAATATCCTCTTAAACTTATCTTATTCATCCATAATCCAATTAAACTTACTTAATTTTTATCCACACTCTGTTATTTACATCAACTCCATTCCATTTATCTTCCATTGGAATTCCAGTTACTATACCTAATATCCTATCAGGATATTCTTTTATCTCTTCTCTTGTCATAATAGAAGCTTTACCATATTCTCCGGCACATAAACAATCGCCTATAGATACAGAATTTCTCTCTTCAGCGCTTATATAAACTAAAGCTCTACCAGCAACTGCTACAGGTGTATCTTTATCTTCACCTATAACAAAACCATAAGTATCTGTAACTACATAAGGACATGGTTGAAGTCTTGCAGAAGACTTAACAAGTGATCCATCCCCTACTTCACACACAACGGTACCAGGAAAAACATTTGTTTTTACATGACGCTTCTCAGCATAATCATTCCATGCAGCACCGTGCATTATACCCTTATTAGTAACGTAAATACCATTTTGTCCTGCAGATTCACCAGTTGCAGGAATTTTAAAAGTATTTATATCTCCATAATGAACATTCCCAGATGCTTTATTAATATCTGGTTGACAAAGAATGTAGTACTTATCAGAAGCAGTATCACCAAAATCAACATTAGTTGTTACTAATTTATCAGCGTATACCGGCCTTCCTTCTTCATCTATTAATCCAGCTCGATCAGAATTTTTATAGAAAACTAATTTATCTGATTGATCTGGATCCCAAAAGCCTTTAAATACAGCTGCATTTCTGACTTTACGTTCTGCTTCCTGCTCTACTGGTGATCCTATTACTATGTAAGATTTACATTTTTTAGATAAATCATGTATTGAACCATTGTTATTATCTACAAATATAGGTTCTCCGAAGTCTATATCTTTTTCTTGTATATTCGAACCTTCTACATTAGAAGGAACATTCTTTAACCATCTTAAAGTTCTTTTTAATTTAATTTTTGTACTATCGTACATTCTTCATCCTTATTAGTTAATTCTTCTAAATTCTCAAAAGTTACTTTACCACTTGCTAAGGCCTCTGTAAATTTTAATCTAGTAGATACGGTACTTAATTCTTCATCTTCTTCTATTTCATCATCTAATAATTTTTGTCTTTTCCCTAAGGAGTCTATATACATACTTATAATTTCTTGTCTTTCTTCTTCAGTACCTTCATCAAAATCACTATCTACTTCAAGACCTATATCTTCTAATGTAACACCATTCAAGTGATCTAATTCATGTTGCACCACATAAGCAGCAACATCTTTAAAACTATTTGTTTTTATTTTACCTGTAGGTGTTTCATAAATAATATCTACTTCATAGTGTCTTGGCACTATATATTCTTTATCTGGTAATGAAGAGCATACTTCCCTGGCAAGTTTTAATTCTGTTTTATTGACTATAACTGGATTTATAAAGGTTTTTATTTCACTGTCACTGAAGTCAATACAAAATACCCTTTTATTATATCCAATACCTGGTGCTGATAATGAAACAAGATTATTCTTCCTCATAGTTTTCTTTACGTCAGAAGTAATCTTTTTTAACAGCTCCCCATCATTCTCTCTACTTATCTCTTGTGCTCTTCCTAACCTATTTAGTTCACTATATGATAATATAGTTTTTTCATTCATTAGTCTTCTTCCTCATCATTATAGATGTTTAGTGTATAATCATCTTCATCTAGTACTGCAACTAACTCTAATATGAATCCATCATCAGTTTCATATTGTATATGTCCATCTTCCTCATTAAAAAAAGATGCATGACTATTTTTAAATACATCTAAAGATTTTTCTAATTTATTGTATATAGATACAAAATCTTCATACGTATCTAAAGTAGCTACCCAATATTCTCCCTGCTTTTCAACAGGATAATCTATATTCAGCTTCTTTAATAACTCTTGTACTTGTTTTTCCATTATAATAAATTTAGCAATAAATTACATCATTAAGATTACAATCATATCATATTTTTTATATCATCCAATACTGATTTATTTTCTTGAATAACAGCTTCTTCCCTGTCTTTTTCTGGTATAGCATTTAGTTTTTTACTTTCACTACGTATATATTTTGTCTCTTTCTTTTTCCTGTTAGGTTTATTAAGCAGGAATATAATATATGAAAGTCTCTTATAGTTCGCTTCAAGCAACCTTACTTTTTCTTTTATACTTTCTATTTGAGAAACATAACTATTTGCTGCTTCTTCAGTTAGTGTATTCTGTAGTTCTTCTAAAACCTTTTTTAGTTCTCTATAATCAGAATACATCTTTGCATAATATTCTTCTACGTGTCTTTTACTCATCTTCAACCTCCAGTTTTATACAATTAATAAATCCACTATAGGCAACGCAGCTATCAATTGCTATTATACCATCATCGTAGAATGGAGTATGTATTGATTGTATTCCTTGATCAGTTTCTGCAAATTCAACTCCATTATTATGTAAATTACTATGTCCCCATGATGAATGGAAATGTCCACACACTATTGTTTTATTAGGTTCCCTAACTCCCTTTGACCACGCATTCATGCCATTTAACCAACGTGCCTCTTCCCAAATAGAAAAATCATCTCTCCAATATTTATCATACATAAGTTCATTATTATATCCTACAAATTTCTGTATTACTGGGATCCATCCATGAACAAATATATAATCTTTTGTTTCATAGTAGTTAACACAAGAATCTATATATGTATCCCAATCCCCATTAAACTTCATATCCATTAAAGCAGCTCTATCTGCACTAACAAAGCTATTTTCATCGTTTGGTTTAATGCCTGTTAATTGATATACTGTATCATTTGTTCTATTATGATAATCATGATGTTGAAAATAACCCCTATAGATTGCTTCTTGCAACAGATCTTCATGATTACCTCTTATTAATATCTTCCTATTATCTGGAAGATTATTAACAAAGTCAAGGCACTTTACGGCATCAGGACCTCTGTCTAATAGATCGCCACAACTTACGAATATATGATTATCATTATGTATATCGAACCCTTGGTCATTGAGTGCTTCCATAAGTTCTTTATAAAAACTATGGACATCTGATACAACAAAAAAAGTTTTCATCTTTTATCCCTCTATAAATATAAAGCTATAGCAAGAAATACTTACTATAGCTTTTATTAAAAATAACTATCAAATTAATCTTTATAAATTACCAAAAGAATCTTTTAAACATATCGTTAAACCAGTCAGAATTTCTTTTGAATTCATTATAAGCTTTTTCACCGGTATAGGAAACTGTGTACGTTCCGTACTTTTTATTAAATTCTTTTACAGCATCATACTTTTTCTTTTGGGCCTCTTGAATTGATTCCTTAGCAGGCTTTAAAAGTTCCTCTGCCTCTTTCTTGGCCTTATTAACAAGTTCTGTTGCTTCCTTATACACTTTGGTGTAGTTTTCTCTTGCTTCATCAATTTCAGAATTTGCTTTCTCAATAGCTTTAGCCATCTCCTTTTTAGAAACAATAAGCTCATCTTTTTCTTTCTCTTGTTTTCTAAGAGTTTCTTCAAATTCCTTTTCTGCTGACTCTAATTCTTCTTTACTTTCAAATAATTTCTTTAACTTATCACTGTAGTATCTCATTGTTTTCTCCTCCACATTTACATTAGGACTTACCTTTTCACAAGGACTTACCTAAAGACTTTGTATTATTATATGAATTGATAGTTATTTTTTACAATTTTATCTTATAAATATTTCTAGATATATTTTCTTTATCACAAACAATCAATAGTTGTGATGGCTTATTATTGCACCTAAGTTTAATTGCATAATCATCAGTACCCATTAAAGAACCATTTGAATACAATTCTGTTTCATTCTGTTCATCAGCAAAGAAGTGATGTTTATGTGCAGATAAAACAATATCGTAATGTTCCTGTGTAAAATTAACTAACTGAGTTAATATCTTCTTTTGTGGATCCTTATCTCCATGCACTGCTAATACTTTAAAATCAAATATATCAAATGAGCATATATCATCACCATACTTATTATCTAAAAACTCTATATTTTCATTTTCTTCTAATCTTTTCTTCAAGTACCAATCTATAATCCTTGTAAAAGATTCTACTTGTAGAGCTTCTTTCTTATTAGGATCTAATCTTGAATGATTATCTGATACACTTCCGTATCGTATATTACAATGATTAGTTAACTCTGTAAGAAATTCTACTAATATTTCAGATACTTCAATTGTCTGTGTTATAACATCTATTCTTGAATTTAATCTTAAAGGTAAATGTATTATGCCAGATATCATATCACCAAGGTTTAATACAAACAGTTCAGAAATATGTTCACTCTTTATCAATCGTATGCTTTCATCTAATAGTTTATTTATTCTCTCCTTTGCTATATCTGTATTATAAGTATTATAATAAGAAGAAACTTCTACACCATAATGCCAATCACTAATTACTAAAATCCCTTTAACATCTGTGTTTCTAATTATATTAACACCCTTAGATCTAGCCAATAGTTTTTTAGAAGATATAGACTCAGCTATATCTGCAGCTATTTCTTTTAATGTCTCTTCTCTTGCAATAGATCTTACTAATGAATTAATCTGAGTTCTTTCTTCTGCTAGTTTTATTTTTTCTTTCTTTAATTCAATTAATTCATTTTGTAATTCATCAGTTACTTCATAACTACTTGCAAATTTAGAATATCTCTTTCTATAAGTATCTTTTGAATAATCAAATCCACATTTTTCATTTAAGAAATCTGCAATGTCTTGCCAACTTACATCTAAATCATCTTTCAAACTACATATTCTCATGCAATATTCTTCTATTGATTCTGTAGATAATCTATCTAGTTTATTTATCATCAACTGTCTCCACTTCTTCTAATTCTTCATTATTACTTTTAAGTATATCCCTAACTGCAGATAAAATCTTTTCTCTAGACTCTCTATTGAATTCAGGAGCAGAAACATTTATCTGCTGATTAACCTGTATGGTAGGTATAGATTCTTTATCTAATGTATCTGTAGACTTTAATGTATCTTGTATAACTTTGTGAAATTTTATTAGATCATCATTAGAAAACTCCCATGGTTCATCTTGTATTTTTTCAAGCATTCTATCGACCACTTTGTCTTGAACATCACTTAGTTTTTTATTTCTAATGATATTTTTCTTTTGTAAATTAAGGTTAAAAAGATCTATAATATCTACAAGATCATCTGTCTTATCTGCGTTCAGTAATTCATTTTCTAAATCCTCTATGGGAGTTACTATAGATAAATCATTCTTCATTACAACAATTCCTTGTAAGTATTTATAATTTTTTGATTTAGTTTCTTCTCAATATTAGAAACAAGTGGACTAGTATTGGTATTGATAGCTTTTAACAATTTCTTTTCTAATCGTTTGCTGGGTACAAATTTGTATTCCAACTCATCTGATGAAGCATTTATACTTAAAATACCAAGCCCGAAATCAATCTCTATTATATCCTCGTCAAGAGAGATAGATTCTAATATATAATGACATACACTATCTTCTATGATACTAGATATAGATTTTAGTACTACTTCTTTTATTTGCGTCAATGAGTGTATATCTTTTAATATGTCATACATAAATTAACCCCCTAGCTGCTTAAATACATTCTCTTCTTTTCTATTGTCTAAGTATCTTAAGCTATCTTCAAGGTCTTTATAATAAGAGTTCAATGACTCAGTTAATCTTTTATTTACATAATACCTTTCAAGATATTGTCTGTCTCTATGATATTTAGACAATTCATATTTTATTTGTACTAATTTATTATACAACATATTTCTCATTTTGTAAAAGAATAATCCTTTAATATTTCAACTATTTTATTATAATCTTTTTTAACCTGTCTTAACTGACTGGAATCAAAACCAATCTCTTTAATAGCATCTTTATAATCATACCCATCTATATTAACATATTGATATACCAATAAAGAATTTATAACGCTTTCTAACTCATCTATTGTCGGTATCTTTAGTGTGATACCACCAAAGTACTCACACAAGTTTAATAAATTTTCTTTATCTAATACAAAAGCCAATTCACTAATAGTTGAGTACTCATCTACATCTTTTATTTTATATAAAGCAAATAATAAAAGAGAAAAGAGATCTGTGGTCTTTAGTTTGGTTAGCTCACTTTTTATAGTCATAACCCACCTCCTTTAAACAGTGCTAGTACTTCCGTCCAATTCTAGATAGATAAGTTCAGAAAGTATATCTTCTGGTATAGACAAATCACTTTTACTAAGATATGCTATATCTTCTCTAAGCTTATTAAAAATACGCCTCACCAATATCTTTATATAATCATAATAAGAATCAGGTAAATTATACAATATCACACAATTATCTCTGTTCTTTTTATACATTCTAGTTATATACTTATACTTAGACTTAGGTAAGGAATATGTAGATTCAATATTACTTAATTCTGTTTCTGTAAAGGTGAAGCTGTTAATAACCGATAACAAACAACTCAAATATATATTATTAAATAATATCTTATCATTCTTATAAACACAATTTGTGGATATTATACTCCTGATTTCTTTCGAAAGTGTCTTTAGGTATATATCTATATCAGCTTCTATATTATATACTAAGGTATCCTGAAGCTTTAAATTTAGACTAGAAGTATAGTCTAATTGATTCAGTTTCTTTTCTGATATCTTCTGACTATAATTTTCATTTTCAAATATACATTTTCTACCATATATTATTGCCTTCATATAATTAAGAACACTCTTAACAGGCAACATCAGTGGATCACCATTCTCATCTTTTTTAAATAGCTTTGGATTATAGAATAATCTATACAAAACTTCTGATGCCAAATAGATGGAAAACTCTTCATAATAATGTGACTTATTAAAGTACTTATGTTTATGAGATAACATAAAAGAGAGGTGATACAAATATTCAAAAATTAAGTTCACCTCATCCTCTGTAGGATTACCCCTCTTAACAATATTGTCTATATAGATACACATATCAACATATCTAACATCTTTTGGTTTAGTATATAACATTATGCAATCCTACTTATCTTATCATTACCTTTAACTATAGTTATTTCTTCATCCCAGGGAATACTAAAATCAGTATGGTGAGATATTATGTATATAGATTGAACATCAGATAATGTACATGAAATTAGATTTAATACATTCTGACTTCCTATAACATCTAAAGAATCTGTTATCTCATCTAATACCAATATGTTAGATGAAAAATTAAGATAATTACAAAGCATATCCCTTATAGATAACTGTATAATGATATCTATCTTTTGTTTTTCACCCCCACTTAATGATTCATAGTCTTTGCCATCATAAGAAATAGCTATATTATTTCCATCTAATCCAAAGAAAAAATCGTTAGTACCAAAAACTATATTTGAGTACTGTTTTATTCTATCATATATAAAATCAATAACATTCATAAGTAGATAACCTCTAAAATCTCTCTTTATGAATGTACCCATTTTTGACACTATGTCAAGCCTATTATCTATATCATATAATTTTTCATTATTATCAGAAATAAGTTGCTTTCCCTGTGCTATCAATTTCTTATTATTATCAATGGTAGTGAGTATGTTTGATTTTTCCTCATCTATGTTTGACAGACTTGTTTCTATTCTTATCATATCTCTATCTATACTTCTTAACTCATCCTCTATCTTAGTTATGATTGATTGATAGTTAGAGATATCAGAATTTAATTTATTTATTCTACTTTTATAGTCTTTAGTACTGTCATCATATCTTTCATTTAACTCAAGTACAGCTTTATCTTTGTTGGCTTTCTTTATATTAAGCTCCTCTTTATATGAAGATAAAGATGATTTTAATTCTTTACACTCATTTCTAAGTTCAGTGGTATCTAATTTTGTAACACCTGGGAGCTTTTGTCCACACGTAGGACAAGTATCTGAAACTGATTCATATTTATATATCTCTGAATTCTTAGTTGCTATCTTAGTTTCCAATGAAGATATGGTAGATATAAGACTATCAATACTATCTTGATCTTGTGTAGATATCACATCATATTCTTTTTTGTAGTTCTCTGTGAGTTCTTCTATTAAGCTAGTATGATAGTTCAAAGATACTGTCAGTTCCTCTATGGCAGAGTTATACTCATAAATATCTGACTCTTTACTTTTCTTTGAAAGTTTCAGATTTTCTAATTGTAATTCTAACGATGAACTATTCATAGAATTGAGTCTAGCAAGTAATGTTTCATTATCCTTACTTAATATGTTATTCTGTGTCTCCAGTTTAATCGTATTATTACTAATCTGCTGCTTATCGATTAATAATTTAGCTTTTCTTTCCTCAACCCTAAGTTTAATATCTTCTATCATAAAATCTGAGTTTGATAATTTTTCAAGTATTTCTTTACGGCCCGAAGGAGAATTATTAGTAAACCTTTTTGGTAATCCTTGACCTAGAATTATAACTGAATTTATAAGAGAAGAAGTTATTTCAGGAAGATATTCACTTAATAGCTTTTCACTATCTCTAATGCCTTTTCCTGATTTATCTACACCATCAATATTAATAAATAAATTACTCGGATTCTTCACACGCTTAAGCACATAATGCTTGCCATCAGATTCAAAAGATAATTCCACATAGGTTTCACCAGATAAATATATATTTTCTACCTTCTTATTACCATTTGGAGTTTCCCCAGTCAAGCACCAACAGATGGCAGAAAATAAACTACTCTTACCTGACCCATTAGATTTAGCATTATCTATATTGTTATTATTTAGTCCAGATACAAATATATATCCAGTTCTATCAAGATCAAATTCTTCATGTTCATAAGACATAAAGTGATGTAAGACAATAGATTTAAAAAAGATATCAGACATAATTAACTTAACACCTCCGAAAGTTCTTCTACCACGATAGGATCATTACCAAGTCTATCTAGGATAAATTCTTGAAATTTTTCTAGATGATTAACCGATAGTTTAACAGTAGACTCTTCATCACGAGAATAATTTTTTGAATCCGATAATATAATAAATCTATGTGCTATTACATTTTCATTAGTCTTTATACTTTCACACTTATTTATTTGTGACGTATATAATTTAGCAGTTACAACAGAATTTATAGGTAGATCATATTTCAGTAGTTCCTCTAGAGTATCAAACTTAAAAAAATTAATTGCATAAGGATTTTTTACCTTTTGTATGGACAACGTATCTGTATCTAATATGAAAATATTATGTCCATACTTTGTTCCGTCCTCTGAAAAATTTTGTCCAGTAAGATTTCCTATATTATATATTTTATTATTTATACATGTTTCATTATGTAAATGACCATTTATAAATAAATCACAAGAAGCATTTATATCTTCAATATCAAACCCAGACGTAGTTAAAAATTTACCAAGTTGTATTCCAGCTATATCATTATGAGAAAATACTATTCTTGGTAGCTTATTAGTTCTGCTGTAGATATAATCCTCTATTCTTCCTGTATTATCTAATATATAAGGAAGAAAACACAATTCTACACGATTATAACTATCAACTTGAACTACAGGTTTATCAATAACAACTTTATTTGCAATGTTAAATAAATGAGCAGAACTAAATGATAGATCATTCAACCCTAATTCATGATTACCAACCAAAAATATATGTTCTTTGTCATTCCATTTTAATTCAGATAAAGCAGTTATTTCTTCTGATTTTAAATCATCTGAATCAAAGAAGTCACCCAAGTATATAATCTTATCACAATCTCTTAAAATATCTTCTGCCCAATTTATAGACTTAATACAATTTTCTAACCTAACAGAATACTTATTACCTCTTTGTCTAATTATTGAAGAATATTTACTCCAATGAATATCACCTACAACTCCTAATTTCATATATACCTCACAATAATTCCTTCACTGCACGAACCAAATCTTTCTTTTTAAGTTTAGTATCTACATCTATATTATTTTCATTGATATAACTAACAAGTTGTTTCTTTGTAAAACCTTCTATCATAAGTAATATATTTCTATTTTTATAAGATTCAGTTAGCAACACATCATCTTCTTTGTACAATATTTCGTTTACACGCATAAGACAAGAAGAGTAATTTATTCTTTGAATAACTTCTAACGTAACCTGTTCATTATCATTACAACTTACCAAGAATAATTGACCGACTTCACCGTCTTCTACTTTTGCCTGAAATATATCTCCCGCCGATATAGTATAGTCACCATCGTAAAATTTAATAGTTGTTTTCTTCATAGTAATTCCTTTAAAGTAACATTATCTTACATATAATATAATCTATAACAATAGAAGAACTGATATATCCAGATTTTATCTTACCATCTAGTGTCAATAAAAATTGATATATATGTACTAATTCTTCTTTGGAATAATAACCACAAGAATTATTTTTTATGGCCCAAAATCTTTTTGGTGTTACACCAACATATTCTGGTGATGTATTTACTGCTAACTGTATATCTATAACGTATCTAAAGTTATCTAGTAATATCTTTATTAACCCAAAAGTATCTATATCTAATATAGAAGTATCTAACTTTTTAAGTGTTTTTATATCTCTTTTTAGTATGCAATTACTTAAATCGAATATATTGTATTCAGAAGCATCTATGTATAACTGATCATTAACCAACTTATATGCATAATTAACATCATCAAACAACATCAATTTCTGCATTTCAAGTTGTAATCTAAAAATATCTTTTTTATAAGTATTATATAATATATCTATATATTCTTTGTCAAGTCCATTTAAGTTCGTAGTAATAAAATCTTTGATCTGCCAGATTTCTAACTTTGGTATTTCTATTATATTATCACTAAATTTATCTTTTACTTTCTTTGATAAAGATTTACACTTTATCCAAACTATATCCTTGATATTATCATATAGTTCATCTAATTTTTTAATATCATAAATATATATTGAATCAGAAACACTATTAGAAAAAAGAGAAGTATTAGTCAATTCTGATAATGACTCTATATATTTGATATCATTATAACCAATATTCTCTTTATATTTATCAATATATTGATGAAATATAAAATTAGAATCTTCTGAGTCACATTTGAATATTAATACATTTGGCAAACTATTGTTATTCTCTAACTTATGTTTTAATTCTTGTATATCCATATCATATATATTTTAATGTGAGTAAAAAATCTTCTATCAAATTCTTCTTATTAAAACTTGGGTTTCCCATATTACAATCTAATTCAATGAATACTTTAAAGATATCAAAGTATTTAAAATTAAATTCATGCTTTAGTGCATTGACAAGCTCTGATCTAAATATCGTTAAAAATAGATTTATATTATACCCCTCATCTGAAAAATCTAACTTCTTAGAAATTGATAATATGTTAGATATATTAGCAGTATATATAGAAGATAAAATTGTTCTTACTAGATTTTCTAATTTCGATAATTCATCAGTACTTGGTGCTTTAATGGCATCCATTGGATAAGTTATATACCCTAATTGAGAATTAGTATAATCTAATATATTCTCATTATCATTCATCCTCGCTATAACTCTTAACTGATCTATAGAATATCTTTCGATGTATCTTATATTGCATCTATTTTTAACAGTGTTTAACAAGTGTGATGTATCCTCTGCTAATACTATAATCTTACATAGATACGGAGGATCCTCTAAAATTTTCAATATAGAATTTTGAAAAGATACAAACTGTTTTACTTTTAAATTTGAGGTTAAATCAAATACAAGTAGAATCTCATTAGAATAGGAATATAATTCCAATTTAGTATCATCAGATATTGCATTATTTATATACTTAACCTCTATATTATACTTATCTGAAAGATATGAAACTAATGTTTTTTTACCTGACCCATTCCTCCCTACGAGTAATAAAGGAGATTCAGTATATATATTTATTTCATCAAATAAATTAGTCTTTATCATACCAATCTACCCATTTTGCTAAACATAACTTCTACTATTGATTTAGTATCACTATTTGATTTTAACATATTTTTTGTTTCAAGTAAATTATCTATGATATAAAAGAAATATTTCTTTGCATCATTTATGCCTGTACAAAACTTTAATTCATCCTCTAATGTGGAAGGAAACTTTGTATATTTAATATCCTCATAAAGTATATATTTTGTAATATCCAAAGTAAAATCAATAAAACTATCCACAAACCTTATAAGATCAACACCTTCATTATAAACTGAAGTTAATATTGAAAATATATCAGTCAAATTACCATCAATTATATCATTTACTAACTTAAAATAAGTATCATAAGAATAATCACCCAAACTATATAAAACATTTTCTATGTTTAGATCATTACTATAATCTAAACATTTTTCTAGCATACTTATTCCATTTCTTAACTCACCACTACATATTCTTGATATATAATCACAAGAGTCAATGTAATTAATAGCACCCTCATTCTCTGCTATATAACACAATCTTTTATAGATTAAAGAGGATTCTACTCTATTAAAATTGAATCTCATACATCTATTTTTAATTGTATCTGGTATCTTATTGGGCTCTGTAGTACAAAAGATAAATATAGTATACTTAGGTGGTTCCTCAATACATTTCAAAAATGCTTGCCATGCCTGATTAGATAGTGCATGACATTCATCTATAATATATGCTTTATATTCACTAATTAAAGATCTTTCTTGGGAAGACTTCACTATCTCTCGTATATTATCTACACCACTGTTTGATGCTGCATCTAGTTCATAAGGTTGACCACAACCTTTATTTATCCTATCTATAAACAATCTTGCTACAGTTGTTTTACCACAACCAGAAGCACCAGAAAATATATATGTATTTTTTATATTATTTGCTTCTAATTGTTTATTTAGAATAGATACTATACTATCCTGACCAACTACCTCTTCCCACGTTTTTGGTCTATATTTAGTAGCTAATGACATATTTACCTCTTTATACTATCTTTATACTTTTTCTTGGAAGCCAACCTTCCCATTCAATACCTGTTGTTTTTCCTTTACATTGAAATTTTAACATATTTCCAACGGTTTGTAAAACTCTAGCATGAAGTTCTTTCTCAGGTGGATTTGTATTAAAATTCCAATTAGAAGCTAAGGTAAAATTAGGCGGTGGATTTATAACATAATCCTCTACAATTATATCATAAATATCACCAACGATAAAATCTTTTGTTATACTTCCACCTTGTTTCTTGATAATAATATGATCTGTATTATTATCCCAATAATCCATCGGTACTGTTACTTTTTGTAATTGTTCCTTTATAAATTTATTCACGCTAATTCATTCTCATCTATATAAGTAGCTAAAAAATCTGCCATATGAAGTAAAGCTGCTAATGGGTAGACATTATATTTTTCACTAATAGTTGAAGGTTGTATACTATCATAGGACATACCACCATGATGGTTTAGAATAGCTACAGACTCATCAACAGATAAAGGTATATAAGTTTTAATCATAAACTCGGAAGTTTCTTCATGATTACCATAAATAAAGCGTTCTGATGCATCTTTTATTTTATAAGCAAACTCTGCAACCCAATCAAAACGACCAAGTTCATCATATTTAGAACCATTCTCATGATATACTTTCCTGTTTCTTGAAGACGGTTCATAGAAATTCATTTTAGAAATATCATGAAGTAAACCACAGATTATAATACTCTCCTCTGGAATAGTACTCTTTAACCCTTTAATGTCTACTAAATGTTCCAAATTATAATAAACATTTAAAGAATGTTCTACTAAACCCCCTTCGAAAGCATTATGATATTTGGTTGAAGCAGGAGCTCTGAAAAAATCTGTAGATTCTAATTTTGTAATAAGACCTTGAATATTAGCATTAGGTCTTTCTATTTTATTTAATAGTTCTATAAAATCTGTCTTTAACTTTTCCAGCGTATCATTTGAATACTTAGTTTTCATATAGCACCTCCCCAAGAAACAATCTGTAAATCCTCTTCTGGTAAATATTTAATGTATCCAGAATCAATGCTTTCCAACTCATAAATAGTAGTTCCTAATTCTTCATCATAGTGGTAATTCTTAACTACATATATAAAACTACCTTTAGGTTCTTTCACTTTATCCTGGAATTTAAACTTATTACGCAAAACCATACCTAGTACTCCTTTAGCTTATTACAAAGTAGTTTCATTAACTTTTCATCTATAACATAATAGTTTTCACCATTAGGTTCAAAGTTTATACATAAAACAGTATTATTCAATCTATGGAAGAATGCTTCTTTCTTTGTTTTCGTTATCCATTCTTTCTTTATAGAAACTGAATTCTTTTCTTTCATAGAACATTTACATTCAATAAGTAAAGAAGCATCTTCTTGGACAACGTCCCCTTTTCTCCAAAGACCTGCTCCACTATTTGGTTGTTGTTTAGCTGACAGTGCTTTACAGACTGATTTTTCATGTAAATCTGAAAAATGTCGAGTGCTAACATTTTTAGACATTTATATTTCCTATGCCCTCCTCATCTACAGCCATATTTAATTCATGTTCTGAAAAAGCCTCTTTAGTTTGAAGATTTAATAACTCCTCAAAAGATTTTATATATGGTGACTCTTTTTCTCTTATTCTTTCATATACAGAATCATATAGTTCTTTCCATTCATCTATATGCTCTTCAAAATAAGATTTTACATTAGCTTTACCCCTTATTTTAATTTCATTACCATCTTTATCAAGTTTTATATCACCTGTATGAGGATCAATTATTTTATAAGAGCCTTGTGTAGAATTATCAATCAGTCCAAAATATAAAGCAGCTTCTATAGTATCTGCAAGTATATCAATACCCCTTGTATAATTTAATCTATATGAACCACCTTTTCTATCCCATTTACTAGTCTTTGTTTTTAGTACTGCAACATTAACTATGTGACCCGCAGGAGATTCAGCAGAAGTTGTTAACTTATTACCATCTTCATCAAAGAAATCACCACGCTTAAACATTAGTCTCGATGAACAAGCATGCTTCCATGATCTACCACCGGGGGTTGTAATTGGATTTCCATAGGCACTCATATTTTCTCTTACTTGGTTGATAGCCACGAGTGTTGCTTTATATTTTCTTAAAAGTCCTAACGCAGTATTTGCAAATCTTGTTAATGATTTTGCAATACCTCCCATTTGATATTTTTCCATAGATTCATCTGCAATTTGAGCAGGTACTAAAGTTGCAATACTATCAAAGATAAGAAGACCCACCTCACCGGTTTTTAAGCAATCAAGAGCCATGTCAAATATTTCTTCTGCATTTTGTCCTTCTGGTCTAATAACAATGGTTTTAACTTCTGCATCTTCCGATAAATCATATCCAAAATTTTTAGCCCACACAGGATCTAAAGTTCCCTCATTATCTAAGAAAATAATATTTCTTGGTCCAAAATGAATCTCACCGTTTAATTCCCATTCTTCACCAATTGGATGTCTTTTTAGTTCTTCTCTTTGAAATGATGCTGCTACTAAAAATGCTGTACTTGTTTTTCCAGAACCTTCAGCGCCACTGAACTCTATAATTCTGCCTTCTGGAATACCCCCATAGATACAATAATCTATCATAGGTGAGCCAAGGGATAAAACACCATCAACAGTTAGATCGTCGGCTCCAAACTTTGCAACACTATTACCATACTTTTTTGTTATCTTCTTTAAAACAGACTCGAGATTATCTGACATTAAAATACTTCTCCTTCATTTAAGATTTGTCTTCCTGTTTGAGATACCGTTAACTGAGATTCCTGTATTCTGTGACTCAGTATCTTACTTAATGTTGTAACCATTGTTTCTGCGGCTGAAATTTTATTCTTAAGGATTTTATAAGCCTTTGAATAAATATCATTAACGGTTTTATCATACAATGATCCAATTTCGGCATTTGCAGTGGACTCTGCCACCGTAGGTTTCTTAACCCCTGTTTTCCCAATGTTGGAGGACTGATGTTCAAGATACTTATTATTATAAGTTTCCTGAGCCCTTGATTTGCTGATTGAATCAAATACTCCAACTTTTTCGACTTTCTCACACATAACGTACAAACAATTTGAAAGTTCTAAAAAATACTTCTCTATCACTGATATTGCTGGGTAATTATCCATAATAATATTATCATAAATATTACTCATAACTTCATCAAGTTCTTTACTATATTCACTTACAACATCATTAATAATAGTAAGTACTTGAGATGAATCTTCGGTTGTGTTAATGATTGATTCATTTAATCTTTTTTCATCCATTACTTTCCCTCCTCTAAATCTGCCAAAATAGAATAATCCGATTTCATATAAGTCTTTAATTTTTTAGATGGTATTTCAATTATATCGTACTTCGATAACGATCTTATACCAACAGACTTCTCTCCATCCTTCTTCATCTTTTGTATTGTGGATACTGGTATATAAAAAACTCTATCCTTTTCATACAACCAAAGTACTATACCGGCTCTAACACCTTTTATACCCACCTTCGTATTTATTTTAACATATTGTGTTATATTTGTAAATGGTAAACTTGCCCCTTTATGAGTTTTGCATTCTATATAATAAATGTTTGGGTAGTTATAACAAATAAAATCACTCACAGTTGATATAGATAAATATCCTGACATTGAATCATATAGTCTATCTATAGTTCCTTGTGGGAAGGAATCTTGCCAATCAATTTTAAATCTTTCTTCAAAATTCTTACCTATACTAGACGACATTATTTGACTCCAGTACTTCCAAAACCACCTCTACTAACTGAATTTAAATGATCAACCTCAATAAATTCAAGTTGTGGTTGATGTTTGATTATTCTGAACTGACAAATTCTATCCCCTTTATAAATAATCGTATCCTTTAAAGCATAGGCAGGAAACATCCACTGGTCATCCTCACCACAATAGGATTCATCAATCACACCTATGTGGTTTGTTTGTATGACACCAAATTTTTTATAAGTACTACTTCTTGGAACTAGTAATGCTTCGTATCCCTCTGGCAATATCATGCCCACACCCAACGGGATTAATTTATACTCACCGACTTTTAATTCTACAGTTTCAGCAGCTCTTAAATCTACCCAATCTCCATTTAAAGACTTTTCTAGATGACTAATATCATCATAAAAATATTTTATTCTTATACTACTCAATTATCATTCCCTCTTCTAACTAGTTTATATATGTTGAACAAATTAATGAATATCATTATAAAATTAACTAAGGCAGTACTATATGCTGGTATTAACAATCCATATATAACAAAACAAGCAGACCCCACCATATTAAGCACTCTCATAAGTATATTTTTTCTCTTTTCCGTAGAAGGAAAAGACATAGATATAACTATCCATAAAGATCCACAAATACCTATTAATTCGTATCCCATAATATCTAATCTACCTCATATGACAAAACCTCTGGTATTACTATATATATGTCATTAGATACTAATACTAATGCCTCATGATCCCCAAAATTAATATTTACATAATTATCAGTATAAGACTTTAATGTATACAGAATATCATTCAAATCAACTACCATTTCATAATCACGAAGTACTTTTTTATCTCCTACATACGGTATATTTTCCACGTTATTATTATCTATATCTGATACTACTATACCATCACTTTCATATTTTATTCTGATATATTGTTGTGATAAGGAAGTGTAGAATAAAGATATTCTATCTAAACAGGCTAATAAAGAAGATTTACTAATGGTTACATAGTTATCATAGGTCTTATATGCCCTTGACCTTATAGCTGTACTAGGTACTGAATTAATTAAAACAGAATCAGAAGTCACAAATGAAACTAAGGTGAAGGAAGCAGTTTCAAACTTTATCTTAGTAACATTAACCTCTGACTGCACTTCTTGACTAAGGCTGAAAGATACCGTATCCTCTGTAAATAAATTAAATAAACTAACTATCTTCTTATTCAGTAATAACTTAACGGGTTGTGATAATGCAAACTTATTAATACATGCCCCTGTAGTAAATGTTATAGCACCCTTTTCATCCACATAGTACATTTTTTGAACAGGACTGCTTATCACACCCTTATTTAATTCGGGTGTATTATATTTTAATATACTTTTTAGTATGTTCGAATTCACACTAAAAGACACAGTAACATTATTCATAGGAATCTCGGGTACATTTAATAACTCATCCTCTGAAAATACAAGAGGAATCTTATACTTCCCATTACCCTCTATGATTAACGTATTATTATCATATATATACATACTAACTGATTCACATGTTAGCTTTTCTATTAATCTTAGGAATGTTGAGGCATTGACTGTTGCATGTAATTCCTCTTTGGAATTAATAGGTACTTTGAATCTTGCATAGTATTCTCCATTACTAACTGACATGCAAATCACACTATTCAATATATCAAGTTGCACAACCTCAGTTATACGTTCCAGACTATTGCTGTCTACTGCTTGTAATATATTGTGACATAATTCTTTTATCTCTTTTGTATTAAATATAATCATATAACCCTCCTATGATTACCACAAGGATTTTCTTACATTAAGGTCCTCTTTATATTTACACTTATAATCTTTAGCCCACTCGTATGAATTTAATACATTAACCCTCATTCTATATCCTGGATTATCCTGTATATCTTCAAAAGATAAATCTAATTCTGATAAATATCTATCTATTTCCTTCTTATAGTATTGAGGCATAAAATCCACATAATTCGTTTTATGAACAGATTTAGGGGATACACTAACTACTTCGTTATACTTACCAACATATACACCCCCCATTGCTGCCGATAACAACCAACCTGTTGAATCTGCAGATGTAATTGGAAACATTTCTAAAACTTTTCTAATAGTCATCCCTAATGCATGTGTCTTAACATCCTTGTTACTACTATTTTTTATATGATTGAAACATTTACGTAACCATGTTATTTTTTCTGTTGTTGGTGCTCCGTTTATAGTAGATAAGCATATATAGGGTATTGATGTTCCATCCTCTCTTTTATATTCTAACATATTATCAAGCCACTTAAAATCTTCGTTTTGATGAAACACAGGAAGTAATTTATCTCTACTCTTAACTTTTTCTGACATATATAAATAGTTATCCCAATTATACTCAGAACCTTCATTTATAACTTTCGCAGTATCATTAGGACCAGTTATCTTGTCAACTTGAACGAATACCGTTACAACATCGTCAATAGAATTTATATAAGATATATAATCATCAACATCTACTACTTTACCTTTTGTAAATGCTGTAAAAGAACCACTATCTATGAATAATTTACAAGTACACTCTTTATGCTCTCTTAAATACTCTACATAACCTTCTATATTTTTTCTATCATTCAACTGTGAAAACAACCTACAAAGATTATACTTTCTAATAGTTTCTTCAGGTATTGAATTATAACTTCCAGCAAAATATAAATCAAACATAATTACCCCCGTCTTTATACTTACCATTACCTTTTCTTATTAAATCATGTATACATTCAAATGCTAAATCCCACTGAACACCTCCAGGATTTTTATCGTCAATATAAAGATCTGCATTTATTTTACGTCCATCATACCTATCACCCTCAGTATCATTAATATAATCAAAATGCAAATTATATTTGGAAATTTCTTCAAGTGCTTCATCTAAGGAAGATCCATGTCTACAAGTCCATAATACTAAAGTTACAGGTAACGAGGATAATAATTTTACCATATCAACTCCTTCTTCTGTTAATTTACCTTGTTCTGCTATGGTACCGTCATAATCAACTGCAACTATTATGTTATTATCCCAGACACGTTTATTTTCCATATTTCTGTTTTAATCCTTCTACACATTCAATTAAATAGATACTTTCTTCTCCTCGGTCAGTATAATATGTGCCTTGATAACCTCCTTGCTCTTTAGTCGGTATGATATTTTGTTTAATATATTCCCACATTTTATATTCCTCTTCTTTTGAATACACATATCCAAAACTATACAGGATTGCAAATTTTCTAAAGCATGGATAACATTCCATGCACTCGTTCCCATCTTTTGGTGTATAACAAGAAAATGTACTTTCTTTAACTGTTTTTATATCATTACCTTTACTAAGGTACTCCATTAATAAATTAGTTTTTGATCTATTAATAAAATCTTTATTAACCTTAATTTTCTTACATACCTTCTTATCTGACCAAAGATAATTAAGTATATTTTCAGACATATCTAAGAAATCTGGTGTTTTATCTTTATTCCCCCAGTCCCCTGATGTTGCTCCTAAGCATATTTCATCACCATAATTACTTGCAATCATTAAAAAATACAAATTTCTTAGTGGTATGAATTTGTTATTCAACTCAAACTCCCCTAACAAAGGAAAATCCACTATCTTTACATCCTCAGGTAGTCTTCTTATTTCATCATTTGAATAACTACCGTGTATGTCTATATATAAACAAATATCGGGTTTCCATAATTGCTTTATTAACCAACTATCCATACCCCCACTATACAGTAATACTTTCTTCATACTATTAGCTCCTTTCATATATCTTTCTTTCTATTTCATTTCTGAGATCTGAATTTTCCTTAAATTGACCCCACAATGTAGTAACATCTGTAAATCCTTCACTATTACTTCCTCTAGCAGACACACATCCGTGATCTCCTACTATATTAACATAAACATCAGTACTTCCTGTTGCAAAGGATATACATTCTGCAATATCGGTTGCTAATTTCTCCTGCAACTGTAACCTTTTAGCACATAATTTAACAATACGTGGTATTTTGCTTAACCCTAATACTTTATAACCTCCGTCAACTTGAATAGGAATATAAGCTACAACTACCCTCATATTATACATTAATGCCAAATGATGTTCACAATGACTGAATACATCCTTTACTTCCTTAACAACCATAGAATCATAGGGAACTGTAAAACACTTATTATTCATACGTGCTATTTCTTCATTAGTGTAATTATTACCCTCAAGTAGTTCCTTCCAATATTTAGTAACACGTTTAGGTGTTTCTGTTAATCCTTCTCTGTGTATATCTTCCCCAAAGGCTTCTAATAATTGTTTAATTGCACTCTCTACTTTTTTATCATTGAATTTAGCCATCATACACCTCTCTTATCTGGATCCCATATAATCTTATGTAACTGAAGTTGCACATTCCAATCAAACCATTTATTATTTAGTACATGAGTTACTATCTCTTCACCACTTATATTACCAAATACAGGACTAAAGTATTTATTATCAACATCTATATTATTTAGTTTTTCATAACAATGGTTCATTTCCTCTACAGAAGAAACAACACATTTTATGACATCTTTACGATTTAGGGAATTAAATACTTCATCATTCATCATATATTCCATGCCACTTGATTTAGTTTTATAATCTACAGTATAGAATATATTACTTGCCCTAACAGTTGGTACTATAGACCCATTAGTTTCTACGTTAACAAAATAATTTTCGTTTATCAAAGCTTCTAATAGTGTTGAAATACCTTCGTGATATAAAGGTTCTCCTCCTGTAACTGTTATACTATTACAACCTATGTCAGCCACAACTCCCAATATATCCTGTACTGACATATTTATAAAATCCCCTCCTGAATATCCGTAGGGTGTATCACAGTAGGAACATCTTAAGTTGCACCCATACAACCTTATAAATGTTGTAGGTTTACCCACTCTTTTTCCTTCACCTTCAATACTGTTAAAAATTTCAACTACCTTCATGCTAATTAATCCCTTTCATAAATACATATATTTCCTTCGGATTCTTGAACACTAACCTTATAACACTCTCCTCTTCCATTCATATGATTTGTTAATTCATCACTTATCCATTTTGAAATATTCTCCGCTGTAGGGTTAAAATCAAATATATAATTAAGATACTTATGATCCAATTTATCATGTATCAATTTCTTAATATGAGTAAAATCAAGTACCATCCCGTTATTGTCTAATTCTTTAGAACGCACATAAATGGTCACTACCCAATTATGACCATGTATGTTTGAACATTTACTTTCATAATCTAACTTTAAATTATGAGCACCTGCTATTTCAAGTCTTTTAACAATATTATACATAATAAACAACTCCTTTCCAAGTTATTACATATATAGAATAATACACATTTTAAAAATTGTAAATATCAATGATTAATTATATTATTTATTTGATCTTTGGTTAATTCAGTATGATTATCAAGTAGCATATTATATGAATCTGTTTCATTGTAAGAGGACAATAATTTATCATACTCTTTTTTAATGTCTGAAGAATATACATCCTCGTACCAGGATTTAAATGAATCTGTATCACACTTCATAGGAACTGTAACTTCAGGTAGAGCAGAATCAATCATAACTTTGGACAACAATTGCTTACATTCTTCTTTATTCTCCTCTGGACATTCCCCTATTATCTCATCGTGTACTACTATCAATAGTTTAAATCCTAACTCTCTTAATCTTTCGTTGTTAAATACATTTATCATGGCTTTTTTTGACATAGATGCCGCACCACCTTGAATTCTAGCATTAACACATTGTCTTTCCGCTTGTGCCACAAATCCTGAATTATCTTTTATTCTTATATTATCCTTCTGTGCCCTAGCTTTTATATCATCAACTTGCTTCTTAGATTTGCAGTTATATAATTCCGAAGTGTAACGATCAACTAGTCCTGTATTTATATATTTATTAACCCCTGATGTATATAACAAAGGATTAAAGCATACCTTATCTTCGTTACTATATACTTCGTATTTACTTAAATTTATATCTGGAAGTCTTCTCCTCCTACCCCATGCATCTTCTACAAACCCATTCTTCTTAACAAAATTTCTTGTTTCATCAATCCAACTATTTACCTTTGGAAATTCTTTAAAGAACCCTTGTTTAATATTTTCAGCTTCTTTAATATCACACCCAAGTTGTGATGCAATAGATGGAGTAGACATACCATACATAATTCCTAATAACAAACTCTTTACAGAAGTTCTTCTTTTCTTTCCTTCTGGATTTATAGTACCATCAGGTCTAAATTCTCTGTTATCTTCATAGTTATTATGATAAACTTTTGATGCTATAGACGCATACAAGTCTTTTCCTTGTCTGTAGGCATCTATCATGTGTTCATCATTGGAATAATGTGCCAATAGACGTGGTTCTTGTTGAGAATAATCTCCACCAACCATTACGTACCCAGGAGAAGCAGTGAACATCATTCTTATTTCATTATTATGTGATGGTATATTTTGTAGATTAGGGTCGCTTGAGCTAAACCTACCTGTTGCTGCACCATACTGATTAAAATGTGCATGTAATCTTCCATCTTTTTTAGACACACACTCTGGTAATTTGTCTATATATGTATTTATTAATTTTAATAACCCTCTTTCTTCTAGAATTAAATTACATATAGGAAGATTGATTTTCTTTAAAATATCTTCTCCTGTACCTCTTGGTGATTTTTTACTTACAGGCTTTATTTTTAATACATCATATAATAATATTGCTAATTGAGTTGGAGATGATAAATTTACTGGAGATTCTAATTGTTCAGACTTTGATTTACCAAACCCTTTACCCGTAGATTTTGTTGGGTGAAGATTAGCTTCATCTGTTAATCTCCAATCTTCTATCTTTTTATTAAACTTAGATAATTCTACACTTATTTTATTCTGAAGATCATCATATTTTTTATGATATTTTTTACTTAACCTGTTAGAATATTCAGTATCAATACAAACACCAGTTAATTCCATTTCCGCCGCTACAGTTACAATAGGCATTTCAATGTTGATAAATAAACTATATAATTTTTCATTGCCTACTTCTTCAAATTTCTTTTTTTGATATTCATATAATTTATATGTCATGTATGCATCTGTAGCTGAGTATAATGCAAAAACCCCTGGATCTACATATTTATATTCAATATTATCAAATAACTTATCTATTGAATATTTCTCAATTGATGAATCTATCTTATCTATATATTGTTGTTTTAACCCTGCAGAATGTTCATTTTCATTTAATAACTTTGCACCAACCATTGAATCCCAAGTGATGGGAATTTTTACATCACAAGTGCAATAGATAACTTGATAATCAAACTTACCATTATGGGTTAAAACCTTTATGTCTTTTATTCTTTCTAATGCTTCTTTTATATCTTGTTCCGTAACTTGCCAATCTAATCTATTGCTTTCTAAATCAGTATGATTAACAGGAATATAAGCATTCATACATCCTGGAGTATATAAACATAACCCCATCAATTTACAAGTTAAAGGGTCTAAAGAATTATTTGTTTCTGTATCTATTGCAATTATATCATTTTCCCAAGCTTTATCTACATACTCAAATAACTCAGATTTAGACTTGATAACTTGAGTTTGATCTTTATAGATACCAAGAGTTTTATCTACATTTTCATTTATAATGACTAATTTGTCTTTTATTGGTAATTTTTTTGATTTTATATTAGTTGTAGTAGTTTTTGCCTTCTTAGGATTATTAATCTTCTTAATGATTTTATCATTATTATTTTCAATACTTATCCCAAACAAATTAGCTTTTACCATATTACTCCTGCGCTTTCGTTAAAGCCTCAGATAACTCATCATAAAATTCCATATTATAATCTAAGAATTCAAGTTTCCTTCTAAGATGTTCCATACATTCTATAAATTTTCCTTCGTCCTTCTTTAATATAGAACATCTTGATATAACAAAATTTGTATCTTCATTATACAATTCTTTTTTATGAAAGTAAATAAAAGTCATCTCATGATCTGAAAAAATTTCATCAGCAACATATTCATCACAATCTATATAGCAATATGAAACAATGAAAGGTATTCGTGTCCTTACTCTTATATAATTTTTAAGTTTCATTAAATATTCACCCCATACAAATATACCAGCCAATTAAGGCTGGTATATTTATTGTTAACGATTATTAGTAGTAACGAGTTGGTCTTTCAAGTCCTTGACCTGTTGGTGGAACAGTAGGGTCTTGAACTTGATTAGCTGGCATTTGATTTGGTGTTGAATATCCACTATTAGGAGTTGGTGCTGAATAACCATTATTAGGAGGTGCACCGTACACGTTACCAGCTACATTACCATAGTTGTTATTCTGTGGATAATTAGATGGGGCTGTATTCTGAGGTGGCTGACTCTGATTAGGAGTTTTTTCAGGAAATGCACCTGTTCTCATAAACTCGATAATCTCTTCTGCGTTCTTATCCATAACCATTCTTCCAAGTACTGAGAAGTCTTCAAATGCATCTTCTGGAATTGGATAATTGGTCTCATTAAATTCCTGAGGATTCAGGTTTGGTACAATATCATAAGTAGTATTCTTACCCGTACCATGTCTAATAATCTTACACATGATGTGTGACAGTGGTCCATAATTCTCAAGAAAACTTTTAATTCTCGGTGCAAAGACTGAAGCAACACGATCCCATACAACTGCTTTAGCTTCTTTTGTTGTTGGATCATACTGAATCATTCTGATGAATACTTTCTGTCTAATTTTTTCTCCAGCTGCACACAATGGACACATATCCAATGGATCTCTTGGATCTCTAAGACAATTAACCTGTCTGTTGGGGAACGAACTCGCCCCAACTGTAATCGGATGAACAGTCATGATTTCCAAGTCTGACATAGAATCACACATAATTCTTACAATAGCTTCTTCACCATCATGCTTGAGGGAAAAGAATCCAACTGAAAAATTTCCATCCTCTGAATAACTAATTTGATCTGCATTAATGTAAGCCATAATTTTTTCTCCTTTTGATTAAATCTTTCTTTTTACATTTAGGCTTTAACTTATTACGTTGTAATTATAATACATCTTAAGACATTTGTAAATACTTATTTTAAATTTATTTTTAAAAAGTATACTTATCAAAATGTTCTAAGTTATCGAACTCTGCTTTAGATAAATCATTAACATCTTTGCCCTGTGGCAATTGAATAATATCTATAACAACATCATCTGGCATATTCTTAATAAACCTTAATATACCATGTCTACCTGCTAAATCCCCATCTAAACATAAATGATATATTCTTATACCAGACTTTTTTAATCTATTATAAGATTTTTTACCCCCTGTACCAAATAATGCTATAGATGGATATCCAAATCCCCATAAAGTTAATGCATCTATTTGAGATTCAACTACATATACTTCATTTATATTCTGCTTTATTACATAGTTAAGAAGATATATAGGTAAATCTATACCTTCAGGAATATAGAAGTTTTTAGACTTTACACTTCTTTCTGTAATTCCTACTAGATTATCATGTTCATCCCAAACAGGAAATGTAATTGAGTCTGTATCTTCATTCCATCCAACCATAAACTTCTTAATTACTTCCGGGGATATATTTCTTTTAAGAAGATACGGATGAATATATTTATACTTATCTAAGATACTTTCATCAATATATTTAGTATCATCTTTTTTATCTAATTGTATATCAGTTAGATCTAATGACTCTATACTAAAAGTCTCAGAAAAATTATCGACTAACCATTGCTTTGCTTCTTCAATAGTACAACCAAAACATTTACTTACAAGAACATATAATTGACCTTGTTCATAGCATGTAAAGCATTTAAAAAATCCAAATGGAACTTCATCACTATCAGTCCTATTGTATACAAAACAAGAAGGATGTTTTTCATTGCCATCTTTATGAAAAGGACAAGTTATTGCAATATTATCTCCAGTTTGTCTAATATCATGAAGATATAGGTTATTAGATGAGTCTCTTACTGCTTCTAATATAGTTTTTAAATTTGAATCTATGATATGATTATTTATTATCAGGTTCATAATCTGAAAACTGTTCAAACCCTCCAAGTTTCTTATAAATATTTAGAATGTTATATACATACAATAGTGAATCAACTTCACTATCATTTCTTATAGAATCTAAAAAATGAAATTCAATAAAATCTTTTAACGACGTTTCTTCACTATCATTTATCTGTATCATGTTCTGTACCTCCGTTAGTAATAACCTCAACCATTTTATCACGTAAGTTTACAACAATATTTTTCTTTGAATACATAATATCATCTTCTAAAGTTGATATGTTAAATCTAATTATATAAGGTTCTTCAATATTTTTTCAGTACATTCTTCAGCATCAACCCAAGTATGTTTTAATATTAATGTATATCTTTCCATAAGTTAATAACCCTTTTAATCCTCATCTTCATCATCGTCATCATATACAGGATAATCAACTAACCAATGAACTCCTATATTATCTTCATTGTATTCTAAGAAATTCATACCACCTCTACCCTCTGGTAAATCTTCATATTCTTCTGAATAGCTTAATGGAAATCTTAAAAAATCCTTATAAAATCCTGTATGTACAATGGTCTTTTCTTCTCCTGCATGATATTGTATAATTTTATATTCATATGACTTATCTGTTAATAAATCTGGACAATTTTCTTCTACCCATTCTCTTGGTGCTGAAATACAATAATTCATAGACATATCTAAATTACCACATACAACAACAAGTTTATTTTCTTTTACCCATTCTTCATTGCATAAGATCTGGTTTAAATCATTTCGTAACCAAGATTCAAATGGTTCGCCAATAGGATAATCTCTACCAGCAAACCAATTATTTAATTCAAAATATACTACTTTTTCTTCAATTCCATCTTGCAATAATTCCATCTTACATTTAATACCCTTTCTTAAAATACATCTTCCTCTAATTCTTCTTCAAAAGTTTTTCTTAAATCTTCTACACCTTCCCCATTAACTGCATTATCATCCTCTGGAATATAAATAAATGTACCAGTATTAAGATTTATATTATATTTCAAATCTTTCATATTAACTGAATCCCTAGACTTAACAAGGTGCATAGTCATTATTCCGTCCTTTTGTTCAAAGAATAAAACAATAGTACTATCTTGTGCAATTCTATCTGACTGAGCTACATGCTCTAACCCAACACCATTTTCTGTTGAATTTCTATTCTGCTGAGATACAGATACTATTGGAATCTTTTTTAGCATCTGTAAATTCTTAAGATCTTTTGATATATTTGCAGCTTTTTCAAAAGGTGCTCTAGCATGTCTATCATCTTCAAGTAATGAATGTTGATCTATAAATAATATATCTAAATTATCTCTCTCGATAAAAGCTCTAAGAGAATTTACACCTGCTGGTCCATCTATCATATTAGGAGTTAAAACCTTTAAGCATCCTGTATATCTATTTGGCAGATCATCTAAATACTTCTTATATACGTTCTGTACACTTCTGTCACCTTTAATAATTGCACTGTTAGAAATATTTGAAATTAAAGTATCTACTCTATACCCAACTTTTCTTTCACTCATCTCACCTGAGTATAAACCAACTCTTAATCCCTGTTCTACTGCTGCTACTGCACATTTAAATAATACCCAAGATTTTCCTTGATTAGATCTAGCAACTATAGTTGCTAATTCTTCTTCTCTATCCCAACCACCTATGATGTCATCTAATTCCTTAAATCCTGTTCGTACATAATATTTATCAAAGTTATCACATCGCTCTAAATAAGCTTCATATCTATCTGTATTTCTTAATATATCGACTGAATCTATATGCCTTGCTTTCAACATAGTTTCAGTTGAATTCAAATAGATATCCATGGCTTTGTCTAAGTTATTAGACATAAGATTATCTTTAATCTCATTGAATATAGAAGCCAAAGACCTTGTATTCTTATCTTCATATAGTTTATCAATAAGATATGATGGAGACTCATTAACTTCAATTAAATCAAAATTTGGAAACTTAGATAAAAATGATGTTTCATCAGGTATATTGCCATAAGTTTTTAAATGATTAATAATATACTCATACTCATTAGTATAATCTGAGAAGAACTCTTTATTGATGTTATTAACTAACAAAAGAGAACTATCTTTAGTTTTGAGTATATAATTAAGAACTTGCAGCTGAATCAATATATATCAACTCCTCTCTTATCTTTACCCTTAAATTCAATAATAGTGGTTGAATTAATTCTACTTGCTAGTCTATCACCTATTACTGCAGATAAATTATGAGGTGTTATATTACTTGTGAATATATTAGACTTATTGTTAAACATCCTATTATCAATTAAACTTAATAGATGTTCATGTTCAAACTCAGTTACTAATTTAGTTGCTATATCGTCCCATACAACTATATCAGCATTTAATACATTTTCATTTATATAATCAATATATTCACTTTTTTTCGTAATATTAGATTTTAATTCTATCAAGAACTTAGGTACGTTAACGAATAAAGCTTTGCATGATAGTTCAGACTCAGGCCATATACTGAGTATATATGCTTTTAATAACTTTATAGCCCAACTTGTTTTACCATTTCCAGGTATATTAGAACACAAATATAAATTATTACCTCGTCTTACCCAGGGTCTTATTTTATCCTGTATCTTACTTAATTGCTCATACTCTAACTTGTCTGTACCATCTTGGTCTAATATTAATCGTATTCCTTTTTTATGATTATCAGATAACAATGATTTGTTCAATAGAAAATCTATCTTAAAAAATCTAATACACATATCATTTTCATTTACATAATTACACTCTTTTAACTTACAGTTATCTGATAAATAACAATTCTTCTTTATATATTCCATATCTATATTATACACTATACCACTTAATATGTAATCATATTTCCATTATCGTCTGTGAAAAACTCACCATTATTACGTTCTTCTGTAACTGGAGTTTGTCTAGTGGGATGTTTAGGATCGAAAGATCTTGATGGATGTTTCTGATTCAAATATTGTTCAAACTTATTACCGAATAATGTATAAGGTCTTAAATACTTTTCAAACTCAGTACCTACCCATTCATTAACTTTTGTATCAATTACCACTTTAAAGTCATCAACAGTAAATCCATTATTCAGTTTTGCTCTAATTAGTTTATTAGTACTTTCTGTATTATACCTATATCTACAATTAGCTCTAGTATTTAAATAATCAATTATTTCTTTGATTTCATCTTTATATTTTTCTGTACTCTGCTTACCATTATTAGTATCAGGTTTATCTACATTTTCATTGACTGATCTATTAGATAAATTACTATTAGTATTACTATCTACAATCCAAATTTTTCTAGACTCTATTTCTTTAGTGTTTGACTTATAAATAAGTTCTACTTTTATATAACCATATTTTTCCAAAGAAGAAATCCATCTAGAAATTGTTATCTTTGAAACATCATATAAATCTGCAAAATATTGATTTGAAGCCCAACAATAACCTTTTTCATTACATAAAGCAGTTATCTCTCCATATAATAATTTTGAGTTCGCACATAAATTACTATCGTACCTGACACTAGCGGGGACGACAGCATAATAACTTTTTTTAATGTCCATCTAAAAACCTCCTTGAGTTATTCTTATATATTGTATATGTGATTTATAGATTTGTAAATACACTATATATATACTATTAATATGTATTATTATAATATATTATTATCTTTAACAAAAATGTTAATACCCTATATACAATAATGTTAATAGGGTATTAACAAAAATGTTACTACTCCATATAGTTCATGTATTCAATTCTTTTTACATCTCTAATAGGTGGATTATAAGAAGGAAAGTAATTGCCATGATTTTTTCTTCTATGTCCCTTGTTTTTAGTTTTAGATGAACATAAAGAACAAGAACAATGTATCTTATTCTTAGAATACTGATGGAGATTATCATACCACTCCCATTTTTCAGAATTCATAGGATCAGTCCAATAAACTTCTTTAGCTAATTTTCTTTTTCTAATAGCTTTCTTAAAATCATTGTGTCTTCTTTCTGCTCTTGTTCTAGACATAATATACCCTCCTATTTTAATACTAATAATTATTTTTAATCTTATCTATAGTAGATATAACATCAGAAATATCATAAGCTTCCTCAATTGCTTTACAGTTGGTATCATTTATCTTTTGTATGCAATCTTCACATAAAGGATATACCCAACCAGAAGTGATATATTTAGCAGGCTTACCACAATTACCACATATATATTTAGATAGTTCAGTATATTTTTCAATTACATTAGTCGTATCTTCTCCATAATTTTCAAAATATAGTCTTAACTCCCCAAATTTTTCTTTCACTTGAGATACTGTGAAAGAGCCTATACAATCATCATTATGTAAAGATTCTAATAGATCAAAGATTAATTCTTTACCAAAAGCCTTTTTCCAACCAGGATCTAATTCTTCATACACATCATTATATAGTATATTAAGACACTTTAAAGTATCATTCACTCCTACTTCATACCCAGAATTATATGAAGCTAGTCCTTCAAAAGATTTACGTGCAGCCGTTTTAAATATCATATCTTTGTCCATATTAAGCTCCTATACTTTTTAGTATATACTACGTACAATATCATTTACTTTTTGTTTACTTACATAATGTTTACAATCAGCAGTGCAATCACAATGTCCGTATTCTCCATAATATTCACAAGTTGGAACTCTAGCACTCATATCTTGATATTCATGGTACCAATAACAATCTTGTCTAGTACATTTTTCTTGAACAACATACTTATCATCCATATTATTTTACTCCTTCCTTATGTTTTGCTCTATGACAAAAACCATCAGCATCAACTTTCGGATAATGAGTAGCTGATAAATCCCATCCATCAGCAGTACAAATATAGTCATCTTTAAAGAATTCACATTCTTTACACTTTATAATATCATTTTTCATAAGTTGTGAATAATGTACAATCTCATCCTTAGATGTTCCAAAATAACCACCAGTATTTTTAATGATTATACAATCGTTACGAATTTCATCAATAATACCATGAACAAATACGATATCACCTATTCTCATATTTTCTTCTTCCATACTTTCCTCCTCTTCTTTAGGTATACCAGCGCCACAATAATAGGTAGCATCTGTTATATATTCTAAATGTTGACCACACCAATAACCCCCATAGAAGCTATCCCATCCTTGATTATTTTTACAATTTTCACACTTAACTATCTCAGTAACATTAACACCTGGGGCACAAGGAGTAGCTACTTTGTATTTTCCATCAAGTAAATAATCTTCTTCACTGTCCATATCAAATAATCTCATATTTCATCATCCTCCCTATCAAGTTCTTTTTCTGCACTATCAACAAATGCTTGACAAAACCACCTTGCTGCGTTTTGTAGAATCAGTTCTTCACTTAACTTTATATATCTATCATGTGGTGCAGTTGGATCTTTCTTTTTTTCGTCAATGTACTCGTCGGTGAATCTATCGTACACTTTCATACTTCATCATCCTTTTTACTCATTTAAACATCAACTTCACATTCTGTATCATATACTTTTGTAATATACATAAACATTAACTTACCGGTTTCTTCGTATTCAAATCCTGCTGTAAATTGAAAATTATTTGCTGTAATAATCTTAAGATTATTTCCATTTTTATATTCACATAACTCTTTACAGTACTTCCATGCTTCACTTTTAGCTTCACTAAATCTTCCATACACATCATACAATGAATAGTTGTTACTTGCCTTATACATTTTATAGGCTTTATATTCTCTTGTTTTCATTTTATCTACCTCCCTTCCTATTTTTATTATATATTATTATTTGTATGATGTAAACCGGTTTTTATCCTTTTATATCATCAATTTCATCTTTATATCCTGTCATTCTCACTCCACATTGAGGACAAAATTTACTTCCAGCCCAAAGCATAGGATTGTTTCCAAGACCATTAGCTGATACTCCAATATAATTGGCTACAAACCCACATTCTGAGCATCTCCATGCGGGAAGATTCCAATCCATTCCATTAGGATCAAGAATCCACTCTCCTGTATGTTCTGACAGAGCTTCTATAGCCATGTTGTATGCTTCGATTTCTCTCGCTTTTGTCTCTGAAATTACATTGCTTGATACTGTCGGTCTAATTAACAATAACTTTGCCTCTTCCTTTGTCATGGTTCTTCCCTTTCTCCGTAATTACAATAACCATTGTCTGTTGTGTAATCATGAATAATCTCGTTATTATCTGCATGACCATCGTAATACTCGAATATCGCCCACTCCGTCCAATACATTGGGCAATCGTCAGTTTCTCTGTGCTTGCAATCTTTGCATCGTACCAAATCAATCTGTAGTGCTTCTATCGCTATGCGTCCCGCTTCCCAGCACTCATCAAAATTAGGTGGGTGGTGTTCTGTGAATGCTCCTCTACCCCAACACATTCGGTCATCAATCCACTTTATTGCTTCTTCTTTTGTCATCATCACCACCGTCCCATTTCGTCTGGATAAATATCATACGATTCTGCAATTTTCAACCTTTCGTATTCAGTTAAATACAGTAGTGCTTGCTCTATAATATCTGATGGTATGTGTGCCTCAACTTCACCAATGGCGAGTTCAAGAATTTCTTTTACTTCTTCGACTGTATATTTGTTGGTCATTCTGTATCACCTTCCTCGTAATATTCCTCATAGTGAATACAGGCTATCCCTATGTCTTTTTCTACTTCGTATTCTGCTTGGCAATTACAGTATTCGGTACCCCTATCATCGTTATTCGCACACGTTGGGCAGTAGGCTTTTAGCCATTCTGTTTGTAACTCTTCCCTTGTCATTCTGTATCACCTCTCACATAGTCAAACGCTTCTTTTGCGGTGAGATACCCTACCGGATCTCCGCCATTCACAGCATCGCTCATAAGTTCTAACAACCCTTTGTCTTTCTCAAAGAGACTATATCCACCGTATGAGCAGTAACCATGTATCACAGACCAATCATGCCCTCTGTAGTTGAAGTGCGTTCTTGTGATAGGGTATGCGTCCATGTCCGATGCGTCATGCCACTCAATGTCGTTATCATCAAGCATCTTGCGGAACAGTTCCATTTCTTTTGTCATTCTGTATCACCGCCTTTCCCAACCATATAGTCATATATTGGCGTTGATATTGGCTCAAAACAATTATGTACTTCTCTTGCGTCTACTATACAATCCCATTTTGTGCATTTATCCCAATACCATATATAGTATTTACACTTGTCACAACACATTACTCTGCACCACCTTTCATTCACGTTTCGCATTCCTGGCATTTAAGGCTACTCATCTCTGCTTTTTTCACGCTGTTTGTGCGGTTGATAATTACAACCTTTACGGCAGCGACAGCGCAATTCATCAGCGTCAGCTTTTGTTCGATATGCGTGTTTGCAAGTCAAACACTTTTCTACCCATGATTCGTATTTAAAAGAGTCCTTACTCATCGGCTGCTCCTTTCAGCGGTTCGAATAAATCCACTTTTGGAAACCCTAACAATATAGCTGATGCCTCCTTGTTATCAGCTTGTGTATGTACGCCATAAGCGTGCATACAGGCAAGACAATCTAAATTAATCTTTCCTTTTGGTGCTTTCTTTTTGCATTCATAGCAGTAACTATTCATTTTTTTAATCATCCTCTCTGAGCATCTTCGCTCCGCAGTTAGGACAGAAGTTTGTTTGTACTTTGCTTATAGTATTACAATTTGAACATTCAAAAGCTTTCCAACAATTACCTCTTCCATCAGTTTCAAATTGCCAATCGCCATGCCATCCTTTATCTATCCATTCCCCTTGCGGTCTGTCTGCGGATGGGAGCGACAGCAAATGCTTTTTTATGAACTCTACGCTGAACTCCACAGGGAAGTTATCGCAATCGACTTCCGGTATTCTTGTCCCATCCGGTGCTATGCAAAATGGTTTAAGCGCATCCTGTCTTCTGATAAGGTCATCCATTACTTCACGTTCCGTCATTCTTCCTCACCCTCTCGCTCTCTTTGGTATATCTATCTTCATGCTTCACCATCCTCTCTGTACGGCTTCGGTAGTGGCATCCATGCAAGTACTTCAAATTCATTAAAGTCGCTATCAACAAAACCAAGTGATATTGGGTCATATCGGTCTGTCCACCATCCAAACGCTTCACAATCTGCATCATATGGCATTATCATCACATCTCTACAATCGCTATAATCTTCAATAACGCCATCGCTTGGACAAACAAGATAATCTCCGCTATTTTCAGGCAACCTCTCGCTGCATGGTATCCACTTCGACTGTGTCTTTAGTGCTTCTATTGCCATGTCAAGTGCTTCTGAAATTTTTATAGCATTCGGCTCATGGTAT